>OBXM01000142.1_pt1 | contig 99207 bp, 95 predicted proteins | sample 1538141 | NCBI WGS metagenome assembly OBXM01 (sample SAMEA2580153, study PRJEB22360) | human gut metagenome | biome: human gut; feature: human-associated habitat; material: faeces | place: Denmark | collected 2008/2010 | reverse complement strand
CGGCGCATGGATTAAATCAAATACTTTGCTGGTATAATCAAAGCTAAAAAGCGGATCACCTTTGGCAGTAATTAAAATAACAGGACATTGTATAGACCCATTCTCCAGACACGATAAGTCAGCATTGAATAAACTGGCGACAAATCTTAAAGGATAATAGGGTAAAAGCATAGGGTCATTTAAGCAATCGTGTTTTGCCTGTTCACTATAAAATACTTTGTTATAGTCTAAATAAGCATCTCCCGGTACCTTATAGTTAGGGAACAACTTTCCGCCCACGCGAAAGCCCCATTGTATCAGCCCCATAAAACGGTGTGTCCATACGGGATATTTTGTTAGGCTCATAGTTTCTTTTAATGTAGTCAGCATGATATTATGTGGAAAAACAGCTTTTAACCTTGTGTCCCTACCCGCCGCCATTGCAGCTAAAATCCCTCCTTGACTGGAACCCATGACAGCTATGTTTTTACCGAAATTTTCTATTCCGTAAGTCGTTGCGTCATATACATTATGCAACATATCTTCCATTATATAATTTTTCTTGATTTTAGGGCTTTTTCCGTGTGAAAGATAGTGAACGCCTATTATATTAAATCCTCTTTCACTCAATCCGCATAGAAAATTCTCATACATGAGAGGGTGTGACATAGTACCCGGCAAAAAAACAATAGTAGGACTGCTTCTTTCTGTATACCAGATAGAAAGGGTTATCGGAACATTATTTGAAGAAATTCCAACTTCTTCATACATACCTTATACCTCCTATATGACTAAATTGATTTTATAGTCATATTATAGCTTGTTGCAAGCGGAAAGTCAATAGCTATAAATATATGATTTATGTATAAAAATGAAAAAACGAAAAAGTGTATCCGGAAATCATTCTGACATTTTTAGCAAAACCCTTGATATTATTCCGCAAACCGAATATAATATATAAAGTTAAGGGGGCGATAAATTATGAAATTTATTTCAACAACGGAAGCCGGCAAAAAGTGGGGACTTTCTTCTCGCCGTGTAGGTATCCTCTGCAGCGAGGGTCGTATCCCCGGAACTCAGAAGACCGGTAACACATGGCTTATTCCTGAAGATGCAGAAAAGCCAGCCGATGCACGCATTAAAAGCGGTAAATATATAAAGAAATGCGAGGAACAAAGCAATGCCTGAGATGCAGATTATAGAATGGAAAGAAATTTGGAAAGATGACTATCTGGCATGGATCTGTGGTTTTGCGAATGCACAGGGCGGCACGCTTTACATCGGCAAAAACGATAATGGCGAAACCGTAGGCCTGTCTAATTCCCATAAGCTGCTTGAGGATCTTCCGAATAAAATCCGTGATGCTATGGGTATTATTGTGCCTGTCAACCTTCATACAGATGGCGAAACCGAGTATATTGAAATTTCTGTACAGCCCTATCCTATTGCTATCTCATACAAAGGCGTTTATTATTACCGCAGTGGCAGTACGAATCAGAAATTAACCGGATTGGAACTGGAGAGCTTTTTGCTCCGTAAACAGGGCGCAACCTGGGACAACCTTCCTTTGCCGTCCTTCACAATCTCTGATATTGATAATGGTGTTGTTAAGCGTTTTATAAAGTGGGCGGCCAAAAAGGGACGTATTGATGAGAGCGCTTTAGATGAGCAAAAAGAGACGCTGATGAAAAAGCTGCACTTAATGAATAATGACTACTTAACAAATGCTGCCATGCTCCTTTTTGCAAACGATCCCGAAGAGTGGCAGCTTGGTGCTTTTACAAAAATCGGTTATTTTGAAAGTGATTCTGAACTTCGGTATCAGGATGAAATACATGGTTCACTGCTTGACCAGATTGATCGGATTATCGAAACTATCCATCTGAAGTATATGAAAGCAAAGATCACATACGAAGGAATGCAGCGGATCGAGCGTTATTTCGTCCCAGATGCGGCACTGCGCGAGGCTCTCTTGAATGCCCTGTGCCATAAGGACTATGCCCGTGGCATACCGATTCAGGTAAGTGTATATAATGACAGATTATATATTGCAAACTGCGGCCGACTGCCTGAAAACTGGTCTGCAGAGAAGCTCATGGAAAAGCACTCGTCTGAGCCCTTTAACCCTAATATTGCCCATGTATATTATCTTGCCGGTTTTATTGAAAGCTGGGGGCGCGGCATAGAAAAGATCTGTGATGCCTGCCGTGAAGATGGTGTACCATTGCCGGAATACGATATTACCGGAAATTCGGTTATGATCAAATTTATTGCACCAAAAGATCGGATTGTATATGGACCAGGGGAAACTGCAAATGGAACTGTAAATGGAACTGTAAACGGAACTGTAAATTTAAGTGACAAAGAAAAAGAGATTCTTGCTCTTCTTTCTGAGGATCCTGCTTACACCTATCAAAATCTTGCTGATAAATTGAATATCGGAAGGAAAGCTGTATTTGGGAGAATCAAAAACTTAAAGGAAAAAGGTATTATTGAAAGAATCGGCTCAGATAAAAATGGTTATTGGCAAATAAACGAATAAAGGTGGTGAACAGATGCCAAGACAATTCAAACAGGCACGGCTGATCAACAAATTAAAGATGACAGAGGCTGCCGAAAAACTCGGCATCTCTCAGCCAACCCTAAGCGCATGGGAGGGAGAACGCAAGTCTCCTTCCATTGACGGACTTGAGAAAATGTCTGTTCTCTATGGTGTAACAACGGATTTTCTCCTCGGACGGTCAGAGCAGGGGATCTCGGTCCAATCTGTACCAATTGCTCCGGAAACCCTTCCAATCTTTCACGGAAAACCAGTCTGGTCTGCGGAGTATGGATGGATGCTGGTTGATGCCGGCAATCATACTCTATTGCTCCCAAATGGACAGACCGTTCCGTTTGCTGACGCCAAAAGGCTGTTTACGCTGCCCCAGTTATTTTCCGAACCGAGCCTGCCATCCGGAAAACCGCTAATCTTATCTGAGATCCAGCAGTTTACCCGGATATGGCTGGAGCCAATCTCTCCAGACTCAGATTTGCGGACTGAATTGCGGGGCTGGTATCAGGTCAAAAAGCATTTTGTCCAAAATGAGTATGGGAATCGGTTTTATTTGGATACCTATAGAGCAAAATGGCTTGCCTTTCATCCTGAACAGCAATGAAGAAAGCACCGATACCCGATATAATATCAGGCATCGGTGCATTTGTTGTTTACGCTTTTGAACAGGCCGCCAAACAATATTCAGTTGTAAGACTTGCGTTCAACCAAGGACAACAGTGTAAGGAGAATTCTTTCCCTCTATAAGGATACTGCACCTCCTCCCCTTCAATTTACCTGACTAAGCAGTGGACTTCTTCCATTTGCTATGATTGAGTAAATTGTACCAGGGAGGATTCTGCTTTCTTTCCCGATGTATCCTGCTATTGTCCTAATTTTTGTGAATTTTTAAAGGCGTAAACAGTAAAGATTTTATAGTTTCATAGGCAGGTGAATACTGACAATCAATCCATGTGGGATCGCACCAGAAAATAAAACATCCCCATGATGTGCTTTCACAATCTGCCGCACAATTTTAAGACCCAAACCATGTTCTGCTTCATCTGTCTGTTTTTGTGTACTGGAAATATCCTCGTCACTGTTCAATGCGTTTAATTGCAGTTCACTCACTCCATGCCCATTATCCATAACGGAAAAAGTACAGCTTGCATCATTACTGCCAACAGAAATCTGTATTTTACACCCATTGGGATTATGGACAATACAATTTCTTATCAAATTATTCAGCATCCGATTAAGCAAAACCTGGTCCCCGAGAATCGAGATGTTTTTACCGGGATTATCTTCTGATAATTCCAACTCGTAAGGTTCTGATAGGCCATCATTCAATACTTCACTGACAACCTGACGTGCTAACTCTATCGGGTCAAGGCTTTGTTTTTGCATAGGCTGCATAGAATATTCTAATTTAGTTGACAAATTCAAATCAGCCACTAAATCTTTTAGCCGTTCACTGTGTCTCCGGATTATCCCAGCCTGGTTTCGGACAGCTTCCGGCAAAGAAGAAGTGTCTTCTATTTCGCTTGCATATCCCAAAATCACAGAAAGCGGTGTGCGTATATCATGGGAAATTCCCCTGATCCAGTCTGCACGGGTATTATCCTTTTTCAGCAAATAGTCACCGGCCTTATTCAAACCAGCATTGATTTCTGCTAACTCGCCGGTTTCTTCCAGATGGACAGGCTTTCCAACTGATAGATGCCGAATGCCTCTCAAAATCGGCGCCATAGCTTTTTCTACCCGGCGGGCATTGCGGATAAACAAATATATCATCAAAAAAATATTGATACAGAATACCGCCGTTAATCCGAATAGCATAGGCCAAATATATTGCGCCTTGAAAGAAAAATAGTAATTCACAACGCTTTCTGGAGGCAAGCCGATCACCAAAAGCCCATCCTGTCGTTTTGCAATATTGGTCGGATAATCATCAAGATACCAGCGACTAAACATGGCAATATCCATTGAGGAATAATGGCGTGGTAATTCTTCCGGCAGATTTTCTTCCCAAACGACAGTGCCATCATCATCTAGGATCATAGCCCACGCTTCAAAATTATTCAGCATTTCTTTCGCTTGTGTATCTGCACTGAATTCCCCATCTGTTGCCATGATATGATTTGAAAAATCCTCGATTGGAAATTTGGATGTTGCCACATTACCTAAATAAGCTATTACAAAATAGGAAGCTACTAACAGTGCATTGACAGCCAGAAAAAGAACTATAATCCTAACTGTGGAAAATATATAACGGCGAAAAAATCGTTCTGATGTGTTCACGTCTGCGCCCCCTTAATATTCAGGCGGTACCCGATCCCCTTGATCGTCACAAGGGCAATCGGCTTTGAGGGATTTTCTTCAATCTTTTCCCTCAAATGCCGGATATGGGTTGCTAACGTACTCTCATATCCCTGCCAGAAGTCGCCGCAAATCGCCTGGCACAGTGCGCCGGTAGTGACGATTCGGCCTGCGTTTTCATACAGCTTTTCAAAAAGTTGGAACTCTTTGGCCGTCAGTGAGATGCTTTCCCCATTTCGTTGAACCATTGCTTTTTCCAAATCAACGGTTGCTGTATCAAAGAACACTTTGCGATCCTTCCCAGGATAGGCCCGCTTCAATATGGCCTGCACCCGGAATAATAATTCCTTCGGCAGAAATGGTTTCAACAGGTAATCGTCCGCTCCATTTTCAAAACCCGCAAATTTGTCCTCCGCTTCACCGCGAGCTGTCAGCATGAGAACCGGGATTTTGCTTATCTTTCGCAATTCTTTTAGTGTGGCAAATCCATCCATGCCTGGCATCATAACATCAAGGATCACCATATCCGGCTGCTTCTCTTTACATACTTTCAGAGCAGCTTCACCAGAGGATACCGTCAACACTTGCGTAAAGCCGGCTCTCATAAAAATGGATCTCACCATTTCCAACAGCTCAGTTTCATCGTCTACCACAAGAATCATTCTATCGTTCATAAGTCACCACCTTTTTTCTGTTTATATTATACCGCTAGATGGACAGATTGACTATTCTGGCCTTGAAATCTCAAAGTAAATTCAAAGTTGGCTCAAAGTTATCTCAAAGTTGATGTGCTATGCTGATAACGAAAACAAAAAGGAGGCGCAAGCTATATGAGTGATTACATTATTGAAACGCATGATCTGACGAAAAAATACGGAAATCAGAACAGCGTTTCCCATCTGAATATTCATGTAAAAAAAGGTCGTATCTATGGACTTCTGGGACGCAATGGTGCAGGCAAGACAACGACCATGCGGATGCTGCTGGGACTGACAGCTCCCACGTCCGGTGAAGTGGAGATTTTCGGTAAGCCAATTCATGGCAATGAAAAGGAAATCCTGCCCCGAATTGGCTGTCTGATCGAGTCACCGGGTTTTTATCCCAATTTGACAGGAACGGAAAACCTGAAAATTTTTGCCGACCTGCGGGGATTGAAAAGCCCGCAATACATCAAAAATGCTTTGGAAGTTGTCAACCTGCCTTACCGGGACAAGAAATTATTTTCGCAATATTCTCTCGGTATGAAGCAGCGTTTAGCTATTGCATTGGCCATCATCCACAATCCCGAACTGTTGATTTTGGATGAACCGATCAACGGCCTTGACCCCATCGGTATTGCAGAGGTGCGCGATTTTATCCGGGAATTGTGCGATGCCACAGGGAAAACGATCTTGATTTCCAGCCACATCCTTTCGGAAATTTCCCTGTTGGCTGATGATGTTGGAATTATCGACCACGGTAATTTGCTGGAGGAAGAAAGCCTAAAAGCGCTGGAGAGTAAAAACGCGAAGTACATCCATTTTTGCGTATCGGATGCACAAAAGGCTGCACAGATTATTGCCGCAACGTTTCAGAGCAAAAACATCCAGCTTATGGATGGCAATAATCTGTATCTTTATGATACGGCCCTGCCTGTAGCGAGAATTAACCGCACATTTATTGAAGCTGGCATTGATGTTTGGGAAGCCCATCTCTGCGAGGATACTTTGGAGGATTACTTCAAGAGAATTACAGGGGGTGAGGGGATTGCTTAAACTGATCCAATGCGAAATGCGGAAGTTAAAGCGGAAACACTTTGTATCATTTGTGATTTTCGCCGCACTTCTGTTCCCAATTCCGTTTACGGCTCTTGTACTGGCTGGAAGCATGGGTAACTTTACCGGCTTTGAAGCAGTTTTTGGCTTGCTGGTTACTATGGGTATGCCCATCATGCTTCCGGCTGTTTTAGGTATCATTGCGGCCATGCTATTTTTCATGGAACGGGATAACGATACTTTGAAAAACCTACGCATTATCCCTACCTCCCCAGCTAAGATTGCTACCGCAAAAATCGCTGTACTTTATATTTTGGGACTGATCTTTGCCTTTGCCACCATGGTTTCGTCAATGGTTGGCGGCCTGATTGCCGGAAGCGAGTTGACAAATATTGGGGGAAACTTTGGGATTGCAATTATCACAGCATTGCTTTACACAACAAGTATTTTGCCGGTTGTCATTGCGATTGTCGGATTTAACCGCTCCTATATCTTTTCGGTTATTCTAACCTTTTTTTATACAATGTTCGACTTTATGCTTGCGTATGGAGGACTATTTGCCACAACAGACCCAATGATGAAGATGATCACAAACATCATGCCAGCACCTATTATTTACCGTTGGCAGGCGGTGCGGTTTGTTGATCCCGGAACCCCGGCTTATTCTGTAATGGAGCCGTATTTTTTACCTCTGTGGCTTGTTGCATTAACCGTCGTTATTATTGGGGTGCTGTCTTATCTGGCGATTGTCAGAATTTATAGCAAACGCGAAAGTTGAGGTGAGAAAAAATGGTAAGTATTATAAAAACAGAATTTAGCAAAATGAAGCGGTACTCCGTAATCTGGATCGGCGTAGCAACGATGTTTACTGTCGTGCTGCTTGCCCGGTTTATGGCAACAGCCTCTGACGGGGCGACCCATACGCTCATGAACTTTTCTTCCAGCGTAATTTGGAACAATTTAGTTCTGATATATCCTGCAACAATCGCATTGATTGCCGGATATATCATTGACCGGGAGCGTACAGACGACACGCTGAAAAATATTCTCACAATCCCTGTTTCCTTTCGGAAAATGCTGATTGGGAAACTGATTGCTGTTGGATGTATGGCGGCAGCGCTTTCCGTTATCGAATTCCTGTTCACACTCATTGTTTTCTTTGCCAGCGGATTTCCCGGATTTTCTATCGGCGGTATGATACAGGTGCTTTTTCAGATGATCGGTATCAATATGATTTCCTATATTGCGGTCATGCCTGTTATTGCCTTTACTGCTCAAAGAAGCGGCAGCTTTATGGCCGGTGTTGGCTTTGCTTTCTTTTATGGTTTTGTGGGAATGATGGCCTCCGGCCACGGCCTGCGTGATCTATATCCTATTACAGCAGGCCTTACCGTAATTGGTTATCAGGATGGAAGCAGTGATCCAACAGGAAACATCTTGTTGAGCGTAGCATCTATCCTGTTTATACTGGCCGTGACATTCATTATCGTTTTCACAGCGAAAAATCGTGAAGTAACCACCGCAAAGAAAAAGAAGAAAAATTCTGGGAAAACGGTTCAAAAAAGAAATCATAGTGCAAGGTAGCCAGTTATGAAAAAAGCGATGATTGTATTGGGTATTATTTTTGCCTCAATTCTGCTCTTTGTTAAAATGGGCAGCAAAGAAAAAGAAATTTCATAGGAGGATTTTCAAATGAAATCAAAAAAAGTTGTAGTAGGCATTATTGCAGCAATATTAGTTGTCGTCTGCATGGGGGGCGCTTTTCTTGCGACCCAAAATGACGACTACTATACGCAAATAGATAACAGATGGGTACAGGAAATCGCTCCGCATGGAGCAATGAATTATAAATACACGCTGGCGGCCTACGATAAGAACGGAAATGAAAAGGACGTTGTGTTTGAAACAAGCCGTATTTTGACCGATGATGCGTTCCTATGTCTGAAAGTCAATTTTATTCGGGGTGTGGTGACCTGGGCGGAAGTAAAATATGAGGAATTGCCTGCTAAGGTTCAGCAGTATTATAACCAGTAGTTCAGAGGCCCTTCCAAACGGAGATAAATCAAATGAAAAAATATTTATCACTTTTTCTGTGTTTGGTATGCCTTATGCTAATGACGGGTTGCTCCAATACATGCAGAGATTTAGCATATGACACAGACATTGTTATTGAGAATTTAGTGGAAGCAAAAGACAATTTTTTTGATAGTCTTGCAGAAGCAACGGACAATATATTCCGTTTACTTGCGAACTTCTTTCATGGCTCTAATTGATGAGAACCATAAATAGCATCAAATACGTATTTGCGGTGACTTTGACAAAATCAAGGTCACCGCATTTTCTACTTTTCAAAAATCAAGTCAATCTTTCTGATGCAGCCGTTTGCCCCAACTTCCGTAGGGACAAAACCGACGTATCGAAAGCCTTTCTCCGCGTAACTGTCTATGATTTCCCTATGCTTTTCAACATAAGAAAACACCACTCCTTTTGCCGAATATTCGATATTAACATACTCATATTTTTTCATAGCAACCTCTCCTTACAATTCTTGTTTCAAAAAAATCCGATAACTGATCTGATACATTCCATAACCCCAAACCAACGCGATAAGCGGGGAACAGCATAAAAGGATAAACACCGTCTGATCCGTCAGCTCCACGCCCAGTATTGCAAGCAGCTTATATGCCCCAAAACAAATTGCTGCTGGAATGAGGAACGATACCAATAGTAAAACGCGCCCTTTTTCGGCTCCAAATTTAAACACCAGCGGGATTGACATACTTCCAAAAATGAGGGAAATTACCGTTGCCGCTAAGGTTAAAAACAGCAGTTCCACAATAGCGGCAGGACTGAATGTAATTTTGCCTGCTATGCCTCCGCCGACCAAGCCTATAGCCAAGCCGAATACACTTCCAATCGCACAAAAGATTGCTAAGACAATAAACTTTCCAATCACTAAATCTCTTTTTGAAATGGGCATTATCATAGCATATCGCGTCCATTTGGAGTTATCGTCAAAAGAAAAAGTGGTTACGATCATCATACTGCATAAGATGCCGCAGATGAAAATATATGCTCCCACACCAGAGGTAGGAATAAAAGCCACAGCAAACACCGCAAGTATAAACAGCATAGATTTTGTATTGTGTCCGATATTATATAAATCTTTCAATATAAGACTTTTCATTTCGCCCGCTCTCCTTTCACATACAGCAGCAGAATATCGTCAATCGTAGCATCATCAACGACGGCCGCTTTATATTTTTTCCTGGCCTTTTCTTTATCAGCTACCAGCACATTCCACTGGTAATCGTCTTTGCGGTAAGCGAGGATCTCCGCTTTATCAATCTGGTCGAAAACGGCTGCACCGCAGCGGATGATTCCATATTTGTAGCGCAGTTCATCCTTTGTCTTGCAAAACAGGACTTTTCCCTGATGAATAAAAGTAATATAGTCGGCAACCTTTTCCAAATCCGTGGTGATATGGGAGGACATCAGGATTGAATGGTTTTCATCCTGCACGAAATCCAAAAAGACATCAAGAATATCATCCCGCATAACCGGGTCAAGACCGCTGGTCGCCTCATCCAAAATCAACAGCTTCGGTTTATGGGAAAGCGCCACAGCGATACACAATTTCATTTTCATGCCTTTGGAAAGTGTTTTGATCTCTTTATCCAACGGAAGCCCGAAACGTTTCAGATAATCCCGGTACAGGTATTCATCCCATTGTTTATAGGCCGCTCCGGAGATCTTACCCACTTTCGCAGGCGTCAATGTTTCATAGAAATTGATTCCATCGAACACAACGCCTATGTCCTCTTTCAGCTGTTTTGATGAGGCTAATTCCTGTCCCCAAAAAGTAACCGTACCGTCATCTTTCTTAATCAGATCAAGAATTGCATTGATCGTTGTACTCTTTCCGGCTCCATTCTCGCCAATCAGTCCCATAATCGTTCCTTTCGGAAGGTCAAACGAAACGTGGTCCAGCTGAAAGCCTTCATACTGTTTCGTTAAATTTTTCACCTGTAAGATTGTATCCATAGTCACTCCTCCTCTTGATAAAACATAGTCAAAAGCTCAACTAATTTTCCCAGCGAAATTCCACTGGTTCTGCCAATACCAGCGGCCTCCTGTAAATGCTCTTCCGCTAACCGCTGCTGTTCCTCTTGATAAAAGTCTTTATTCTGTGCCGCTACAAAACTTCCACGCCCGACTGTTGTCTCGATAAATCCGTCCCTTTGCAGATCCTCATATGCCTTTTGAACGGTAATAACGCTTACATGGATTGACTTTGCCAATGCCCGCATAGAAGGAATAGGATCGCCCGTCTGCAGTTCACCGCTCATAATCATAGCTTTTATCTGTGAGGTAATCTGCTCATAAATGGGTTTACTCGTATTACTGCTTATTATAATTTCCACAGGATCCCTCCATCCGTCATATAATGTACTTATTGAACAAGTACATTATAGCAACTTCAGTCACAATTGTCAATAAGGTAATGGCAAGTGGCAAAATTCTTATGAGAACAATAACAAATGGGATCTGTTCTCTGGAAAAGGGGCATAAGCAAAACAAGACCACAAGGGAAGTAAAATCCTTGTGATCTTTGTTATGGTATTTCAAATTTATAACCTACACCGACAATATTTTTGATATATTCCAGGCCATCCGGTGTTATCTTCAATTTCTTCCGCAGATTGCTCATATGATTGCTTACCGCTTTTCGTGAGTAAAAGGTAACATCCTCGTTCCAGACCAGCTCCATGATCAGCTCGTAGGTGAACACCCGCTGAGGGTGTGTGATCAGCAGGGCAAGAATATCAAATTCTTTCGCCGTCAGTTCGACCACTTGCCCGTCCACCCGCACCAACCGCTGCTCCATGCAAAAGTATAAGTCACCCATATGAATCTCTGTGAAGATACCTTCATTCTCTGTTAACAGCTTATAAGCTCCGGAGCGGATACACAGAATATCAGCTGAACCGCCATTCTGCTTTTCTTTACCAAGAAGATAGTTTGCTTATTGAACTTCTAATGCTCAACAAGAGTTACCAAATCATACGGGAAACGCTTGCAGACTTTACCACCAATCGGGAATAGCGCCCTGCCCCGAAGACACATTTAATCAGTCGATAATCTAACTATACGCATAAAACGCTTAGGTTTCTATATATTGGCCTGTTTTCGGAAATGCTGTTTATGGTGATGATAACATACATACACGGTTATTTATAAGGTTCCTTATTTCATAACATATTCTGCAAGATACTTTTCCGCCTCGTCTGATGAGAAAAAATCATGTTGCTCTCCGGTTATATATCGAACAGCATCATTCCATTCTTTCACGCTGAAAGTATCAGGGGGCAGCTCTCTCAGTGCATGATGTACAGCCAAAAAGTTGTTTGCCTGATGTAGATCAGACAAATACATGCAGCCTGCTTTTGCAGACAAGTAATCCAATAATTTCATTGATTCCACCAAATGTGTTACCTCCTGCTTGTTCAAATTAGGGCTCCCCAGCTGGCGCCGGTGAGGCATCCGTTTCAGACATTTGCAGAGAATCCTCTTCCGACACAGACTCCGATTCCGTTTCAGGAACTGTTTCCTCCGAAGTCGGTTCAGGTATTGTCTCATCAGACTGGGACTCAGTTTCAGAATCTGATTTCTCTGGCATAGACTCCGATTCAAAGTCCGAAACAGGTTCATCCGGGATCTCCTGAACCGGCTCACCCGACCCAGACACAACGATTCTAGAACCGTTTGGAATAAGGCTGGCGTGAACTGTTAAAACACCGTTTACCAGCTCATAAATAAGTGCTTCACCATTGTTTATCGTCACCGTAACATGTGTGGGTAACGTAAAACCTTCGTCGGCAGTAAATATTACTTGCAGTCCATCTGAATCCAGAATACTGCTTTGCTGTGTCATATTCTGCAGATCATACTCTGCTTCAGACGGTAACTGTATCGGTGCATTTCCAATGACATCCCCGGCATGGACGTACTGAATTTCTTCCTGTTTGCCCTCTAATGCGGCGATTTGCCAATCCCCCCAATGTGTTTCTATAGAGAAAATATCTGCCTGCAGATCTCCCGCAACTGTCATCCGCTCCGTCACACCATTCTGATAGGTAAAAACAAATGCGGAATCAGCTGTGATTTGATCCGTATAGTACACCATTTGCCGTTCATTTACCGCATCCCAGAACTTTAAGATGCAGTAACCGGTTGTAGCAGTGCCCGATATTGAAATCTTTACTTCATATGTGCTATTGGCCACAAGAGAGAATTCCGCTGGCTCACCACTCACGCTGCGCCGGGTATCGGAAAAATCAGTATCTGCCGATATCACCGAAACGTCGCAGGAGAAGTCTGCCATACTGACATTTTCCAAGACCCCCAGTGCCGCATCAGTATACCAAGCCCAGCTAGCTCCTATAAAAAAACTGAGGCTTAGCACAATGCCAATAATAGAAGGCAGTAAAAGCTGTATATATTTTCCGCCTGGCATTGCCTTTCTAAGCTTTTGATTCCATTGTGCATTGTTAATTAGGTACATGATGTAAAACCTCCCATTTGTTCCTTGTATTATACCCAAATGAAGCTATCAAAAGGCATAGAAACAAGACAGTTCCTATACCCTTTGACAGCCCCTCTCCCTAAAGGGAGAGAAACCTGAGATGCTTTACAGTTTCGCTGTTACACCATCAATAATAATCGTACAGCCCTTGAGGTTTTCGGTATCCGGTTCGGTGTCGTCTAACATGCTGGTTATATTGGATGCCGTAAGCTTAGTGCCATTGAAATAGCAGTTGTTAATGGTAATGGTAAATCCGGTTGCACCTGCGCCCATTCGGAAATCACCATCAAAAGTGCAATTGGTCAGCGTCGTGTCACAGTAGGGACGCAGAAAATCATAACCGGCCGTTCCCTTGCCAAACTCCGTGTTATCAAAGTAAGCGCCATTGGCCATCTCGCCGTAAGACGTCCAGCCGAGCAGCTTGGAATCCTTAACATACAGGCCTAAATCTCCACTGCCGGCATTGAAGGTATAGACTGCATCGATATCGCAATTATTCACATAGATATCGCCGCCCTTGCTTTGGGAGTAGATACCGCGGTAAGCGCCGCTAATTGTAGAGTTGGATATCTTGAAAGTCTCACCGGCCGCTAATTTTTCTACGAGGATAGACGAATTATTTATGCCGGAACTGCCTCCAGTGATTACTGCATTTCTAATCTCCGCGCCATCTGCTTCGATATTGATGACACTGTTGAAGCCAGACGCTGTGATGTTCTGTCCGCTGATGGTCATATTGCTGATGGTAACATTTTTATTTGTAACTTTGTACCCATCCCCCGCAGCAGAAAGTGTTGTGTCATCGCCATCTACAATTAGTTTTGTCACACCGGTACCTCTACCGGTAATCATAACGCCTTCAGGAATGATCTCAGTGAGAGACATTTCTGAAGCCGTGATTTCCAGAGTGTCACCTGCCTGTGCCTGAGTCAGAACATCCCTAAATTCTGTCTGTGAACCAACCAGAGTTGTATATTTAGCCTCTGCGTCATACTGATTGTCTTTGCTGTCGTGTTCTTCCGCGTACTGAGTAGCCATAACAGTAATAGCAATACCACTGACGGTCAGGCCCTGATACTCATTGCCGGCACTTTCTTTCATATGACCAGAAAGCACAATGGCTTCTGTGCTCTGCCCGGCTGCGGAAAGATGCCCTTCAAAATCTGTCAGATCAGTTTCTTCTCCGCCCACGGTAATCTTCCAGTCAATAGCCTCCAGAAGCTTGGCATCACCATCAATCCCAGACACGGCCAGCTTGTACTTGAGCGCAAGGTTTCCGTTGTTCTTTACATAGACCTCTGGCAGATTGTATGTAACTCCCGGTTCCCAAAGAATAGTTTCCTCCTCACTGCCTTCGGCTTTCACAAAGTCCAATGTTTTCCCAACAAGAGAGTCTCCTTCTTTATTTACCAGTTCTACATTTAACGTACCGGCTTCAATGGAGTTTACATTGGTACTCGCATTGTCTGTAAACCATGCGAAGGTAGCGCCAATGAGCATGGCTACACACAGAAGCAAGGACATCACGCTCATCAGCAATGTACGTTTTGGATTTCTACTTTTCATCATTCTAAATAATCTCCTTGAATTTTGATGACGCTTGTTCGCAACATTCTCCATACGAGGGCGGAAGGCCAACGATAGGATTTACTTACTAAATATTGTTTCACCATCAATATTGATGGTGATTCCGGTCACGTTGTAAACCGAAATTGGTGCGTCATCTGCTGTTACCTCATTACCATTCACCTTCAAGATACAGCCGTTCATATTAATGGTGCAGGCTGAGCGCAGGGAGAATAGATATTGCTTATTCCCTGTGGTTTCATTGGCCTCGATAATGCAGTTATTGAAAGTCCATTCAGACCCACCGGCAAGCTCATTCACAACTATGGTAGCAAAGTTATTCCAACCTTCCGCATTGTAGGTCTTGTCATTGTTGCCGATTAGCTTGCAGTTTTCAAAAGTCACCTTGGTATTGGGGGAATGAGTTTGTGCCGCACACCAACCGGTCAACGTAGTATTTTTGATGACAGCGTTCACCTTCTGATTCTCGCTGGCAATATTCAGGGCATAGTAGTTTGCAGACACTGAGCAATTATCTACGACAATGGTAACATCGCTATTCGCATAAACTGAGATGCCCCGTGTATAGGTTCCGCTTGTAGGACCTACAACATTTACGCCAGAAAGTGTCATGGTGACAGGTTCATTCTGATTATTTATGTCAATGACACGCTTGTTGTCACCATTTTCAATCGACAGTGATCCGTTCTCACTACCATAAATGGTCACATTCCCTGCAACCTTAATGGATTCCGGCAACACGATGGATTGAGTCAGGATAACATCTTCCCCTTTTGCAAGTGCTGCCAAAAGTTCTTCCTGGGAAGAAACAGGCGTACCGTATTTGGCGTTTTCATCATATGCATTATTGAAGCTATCGCTTTCAACAGTATCCTGCGTAGCTGCAACAGTAATATAAATACCATTTAGCGTCAGCCCCTGATACTCGTTACCAGCACTTTCCCGCATATGACCGCTGATTGTGAGGGAAGACAGTTCCTTATCCACCGTGGGAGAACCTGACTCCTGCATGCCTGCAATATGGCCTTCATAAGTCGTGAGGTCTACCATCTCTTCACCGTTTTTCAGTGTAAAGTCAATTGCATTCAGCAACTCTGCGTTTCCGTCAAGGCCGCTGATTTGGATTTTGTACTTTAATGCCAGGTTACCCTTGTTCACAACGCGGAGCAGCGGCAGATTGTATGTAACACCCGGCTCCCAAAGGACCTCTTCGCCTTCAGCCGCTTTTTGGAAAGCAAGGCTCTCATTTTTTCCAACCGCCGTCCAAGTTTCTCCGTTGTCCTCAGACTTCTGCAGCTCGATATCCAAAGTACCGGCCTGAATTAAGTTTACTCCTGTACTGGCATTGTCGGTGAACCATGCGAAAGTGGTACCGATGAGCATAGCTACGCACAATACGATGGACAGCATACTAAAAGATAATGCTCGTTTTTGATTTTTGTTTTCCATTATATGACCTCCCTTTATATTTATGAGCACGCTACGGTCCGACGGCAATCAGTTTGCCCTCTGAACCGTAGGTGACCCGCTCTATCTATGTAATGGCAAATATCAAAGCTGTAAAGCTCTATTGCTCTATTGATTTATGACTGCGCCTTCTTCCACAATAAGTTTATCCGCACTGTAAGCTGATTCCTTTATGGTCAGTTCCGCATCCTTTGCAACGCAAATTGTACCTGTTATAGTGCAATTACTCAGTGTAACCTTACTGCCACTTAAACATTGCAGCGCCTGCTCACCATTGATTGCCATATGCTCCAGTACCAGCTCACTACTTCTGACTTTTATGGCAGAATCACTGATGTTATTTGCGGAAATCGAACCGTTCCGAATCGTGCTGCTTCCGCTGCTGAGTAAAATACCGTTTGTGCTGCCTGTGCCATTTACAGTGAATTCAAAGCCTTTCAGGTCAATAACAGCGTCATAATCTATCGTGAGAACAGGCTCTGATCCAGATGCTTCTGCCGCAAAGCTGCCGCTAAATTCAATATTTGGTATACATACTCCCAATATGGCTGCCAACTCTGCCGGAGTTTTTGCATCTGCCAAATATTCTGCATTCAGGTCGTAATCAGGGCCGGTGATATCTGATTCATGACTAGCCTGTGCCACCGCCACTTTAATACCAATACCTCCCACCTCCTTTCCCTGCAATGAATTATCGGCATCTGCACGCATGGACCCCACCAGCACATATAAATCACTCTCGGTTTCACCTTTGAGAATAGGATTCGTTTCAAAAATAACAGGGTTCGCAGTTCTGTAATTAATCTCGTCTGCTTTCACAAGTCGAAAATAGATGCTCTCCAAATCCGACTTATTCTGATTTTCAAAAACGAGGAAGAGACGATATTTAAAGGCCAATGTTCCTGTGTTAGATACCCGGAATGGCTTAGTGTAATAGGTGGCTCCTGGTTCCCAAAGAACCTGCTTGCCCGCGTCTCCGGCTTGTTGGAACGAAAGTGGAATGTTTCGGATGGAACCCCCATCGGCATCCACCAAATCAACGCAAAAGGTTCCGGCTTCAATATTTCCTATAGGTGTCGTTGCATTGTCCCGAAACCACGCCCATGTCGTACCCGCAAGCAAGCTGATACAAAGCAGCATGGAAATGCAGCTCATGATTAATGATTCTTTTATGTACCTAAGATCCCTCATCGGCATACTCCCCTAATGTTCAGCTTCCTTGGTGAGCCCCATTTCCGCCCGCATTTGCTCAAGCTCCTGTATCATGCGCTGCGCTTCCGCACGCTCGGCAGCAATGCTGTCCCGTTCTTTCTGCATCTCCTCCTGCTGCTGTCGTTTATACTGTCGATATAGATATACTGTGTTGATCCCCTGCACTGCAATCAACAAAAGAAAGGGAATCAGAATACAGAAGATATAGCCTGGTATTGTTTTTAGAAATAGGAAGAAGTTTCCGATGCCTGCCAGTCTATATGAATACTTGCCTTGAACATACTCGTAAGTGACAGGAATTTCATCATCGGTATCGGTAGTTGTACCATAGGTGATAAAGGCTGGAGCTCCCTTTGAATCTGTAGTTATTGATCGAATTTTATGGGTAACTGTTTCTCCAAAGCTATCGGTTGCTGTTGACTGGTATGCTATGATGTCTCCCACCTGTAATGTGGCAGGATCCACGTCCTTTACAAGAATGAGATCGCCGGCTTCAAAATCCGTCGCACTCATGGAATCCGAACGCACAATAAACGCCTTATAACCAAAGAGGTCTCTGTCATTTCGATCAAAAGTAGTTACAGATACAATGGTGAAAACCATCATTGACACAGCCGCAATGACCAAAAGCAAGATAAAAGTATTTTTTATGATATGTAAAATCCTTACACCGGGCCTTATGTTTCTTTTGCTTACAGAAGCCCCCTTATCTGTTCTTTGTTTCAGTTTAGTATTCATGATATTATTCAAACTCCATTCCTTTGTTATTCTTGGTCTGCACAGCTATTGCGGACAGTTCAAAGGTCAAGGATCCGCTCTGCATAGAATTACCGGCCGTTTCTGGAAAATGAAAACGAATCTTCAAATTCTGCCGCTGATCAACCTTCAATACACTCTTAATCGCAGGAGTATTCCCCTTCGTTAAATCCGCCGGTTTGCCGGAAAGCAGCACCTCGCCATCTTCATTTAAAATCGTCACATGCAATACATGGCCCAGATTTCCTTCGACTTGATTGAAGTACAGCTTATAATACACAGCCCATGTTCCGTTGTTCTGGATATAAAAGGACTTCTCCACTGTCATACCCGGCTCGAAAAGAAATTCATCGGCCGTGATGACAGGTTCGCCATGATTGAAATCGATTCCTATGCCTCCGGTTTGGAAACAGTTGTCATCCACCTTTAACACGGCGTAAGCCAGAGCAAAACTGGTAATACACAGGCAGAGACACAATAGCACCATTGTCGCCACGCTGATAGACAGTTTCTTTTTCTTATTCACACCCAGCATCCTCCTTTTTCCGTTTGAAAAATAACAGGAGGAGCAGACCTGCCATAGAGACTGCGCACAATTCAATATACAGTTCAATATTGGATTCGTCACCTGTCTTAGGATTATCCGGTTTATACGGCTTATCTGGATCAATCGGTTCATCAGGTTCACCCGGCGAGCCTTTCGTGGTATTTACAAAACGAGGAAGGGTGGCATACGCCTTGCCATCCTGTTCATAGGAAACGGTTGTCTGGTAAAAGCTGCCCTCCTGCATTACGGTAATTTCCACCTTATAGCGAACCGGATCATAGCTGATTTTGGAATCAGTAAACGCCTGCTCTGATATGTAATAGATATAGGTCCCCGAATTTTTAAAATGTAGGACACTAAACTCAATAAGCCCATCGGTATTTTTCACAGTTTGAACTGTATTACCCGAATCATCCTGAAGCAAGAAAGTAAATGCACTGCCGCGAGGGTATTGACCATCCAGCACTTTTTCCGCAGCCAGTTTAATCACTGCCGAACCGGGTTCCTCCAAATACCACCAGCGAAAATCCGCTGTCAGCTCCTGGTACATATACCGTCTGCCGTCCGTGTCTATCTCGTTAATATTTCCAACACTGGTATCCAGATACACCGTGATACGATAAATAAGGCTTTGTTCACTGGATTCCATCCCATATTGAACAGAGTTTGGCATATCCCGCATTAGACCATTATATAGTGTCTCGCCTTTATCAGGCAGTTCAATTTTTATGTTTAATACTTCCGCCAGGACTTCAAAGCCGGGGCGGATATCTGCATGATAATAAAGGGTGATTGCCCTTTTGTGAGATACCTCAATAATAAAATCTTTTGATACAGAATCTCCCGGAAACATATTTGTAATACTAAAGGGGATGTTCCCGCTGATATCTGCCTCACTAAGCCGCACGGTAGTTTCACAGCCGTCCGCCGCGAAGGCCGTTGACGCTATTCCAAGTGTAAGCAGAAGAATCAGCAGTAAACAGCTTATTTGCTGCATGATTTTAGTTCTTTTCATACACAAATCTCCCATCTATAAAAGCGTCCCATCCTGAACACCTTTTTTCAGTCTTCTCTTTAGATTGGATCCCGCCTTAAAGATGACCACATACTTCGGCGCCTTTGGCGTCCGCGGAGACCCCGGCGGCAAAATCTGTTCTCGCCTCTTAACTAAAAAGACGCCGAAATCCTGGCCAAAATCGACGCTATGGCCTTTCTCAAACTCATTGCAGAGATAGCTGAGAAGGGCATTTGCAACAGAGGACACGGTTTCCCCATCCTGTCCAGTTGCCTCACAACAAAATTTTATGATGTCCTGTTGCACTCATCTCACCTCATTATAATTGAACAAAACAAAGCCCCGTCAGGTCTGGCAGGGAAAATGTACTCTCTTTCACCGGCTGCCATATGATTTACATTAAGGCCCTTAGCTTTGCGGATTCCATCTTTCGATGGGCTTGCATTTGAAATCTTCATATACAGTTTGGTTTCCTGCCTGCATTCCATACAGGCGAGGTACATAATTTACATTATGTAGTGAACTACAGCTGAAATCTTTGCAAAAGAAAAACGGCGAACAGGCATCATACTAAAAAAAGGCGCACGAAAGCACGCTCTCGGCTATTTTTTCTAAATTAGCATGGAGAGCGTACTTGTGCTGCCTTTATAAGAACTACTGCTATTTATTATGTTATTGGGAACATTTTGTCAGCGAAAATCGCTTGATTTTTATAGGTTTAGGTGATATAATGCGAGTTATATCATATATGTATTTCTAATACGGACAGCAAGTTCACTACATAATGTAAATTATGTGGTGTTTTTTTTGACTTTTCCGCTAAACTACAAGCCCCAGCCGCTCAATTTTACGTCGGTGTTCCATTCCTGTGGTCATGATATAGATTCGGGTAGTTTCGATATTACTGTGACCAAGGATGTCCGCTAGCTTAGCAATATCCTTTTCAATTCCATAAAAAGTCCTTGCAAAAAGCTTGCGTAAATTATGAGGGAAAACTTTACTGGCTTTTACGTTCGCCATCTGACATAGCTTTTTCATTTCAGCCCATATATTACTTCGATTCATGGGCTTTCCGCTTTTGGTACGGAAAATTACGCCGCTTTGTATGCCGTATTTATTTGTAAAGTCAAACAGCTTCTTTCTTAAGCTTCCCGGGACAAGAATGGTTCGTGTCTTTCCTTTGCAGGAAATCACAACCTCCCCCTGCTGTACTGCTTCCACGGTAAAATACTGAAGTTCGGATACCCGGATGCCGCTACTACAAATCGTTTGTAGCAGCAAGCAGAGCCGGGGGTTGTTCCGTGCGGCCTCTACCAACCTATAATATTCCGCCTTGGTCAGCTCCCGGTCCTCCGCAGAATAAATCCGGCGCTGTGTTTTCAAAGTTTTCACGCGGCACTCGGTGCATTTCAAAAAACCAAGTAGGTTATTGATAGATGCCAGCATGGAATTAATGCTGCGTACAGCATACCCCTTTTCAACAAGCCCCTGCTTATATTCCAATACCTTTTCTTTTGTGATAGACTGACCCTCCAAGAAAAGATAAAAAGCATGTGCATCACGGAAATACTTTTCCACTGTTGCTGAGCTCTTTTCTTCTTGAATCAAGTTTTCACGAAAACGTTCTATATCCATTTTGGATAATTCTCTCTTTCTCATAGCCATTACCTCCGTTGACCGTAATTGGATCTCCGCTTATATGTTCCACCATTATTTTATCCAATTTACATATTTAGCAGTCATAAAAATGACAGAGATACACGGAGGCTCAGACTTCTTTTGCATACAGATTTTAATGGGCAGATCAACAAATGAAAACAAGAAAATAACATTTGTATTCCTGTTTTTTATTTCCCCAGAATCACCTGCTCCCCTTCCGCTGCAACAACAGCGCTTCTCCTCTCCTTATCGTACTGCACCGTTCCTCCGCTTATGCTCCGGATTTCAGGAACATTGTTAAGTACATATGTTATCCTTTCATTTCTCCCACAACTAGACAGATATATCTTATCTTTATCCGCATATCCCCTCACATTCAGCACAATATTACCTTCTTTGTCGGGGATCCGGCATTCTGCTTTCTGTCCCTCCCGCAATTCATAGATACCGATCTGCACATTTTCAGCGAAAGAATACCCGGCTGTTTTTTCATTGCTCCCCATCGGGAGAAGCGAATTCTCGGCCACAAATAAAGGCAGAGAATGATAATCGTATATTTCCCGGTACCAGCGTCCTCCTTCTTTCCGTTCTCCGTTCAGAAGGTGCGTCCACACACCTTTCGGCAGATAATATTCCCCGATCCCCTCTTTATTAAAAATCGGAGCTACCAGAAGACGGTCTCCAAGCATATACTGCATATCGAGATATTTCACTGCAGGGTCATTTTCAAATTCCAGGATCATTGGCCGCATCACAGGAATTCCCGTTTTGTGTGACTCCACCGCCATACTGTAGATGTATGGCATCAGCTTCAATTTGAGTTTCGTAAACTCTCTGCACACTTCCACAGATTCTTCGTCGAACAACCATGGCACCCTGTAGCTCTTGGAGCCATGTAGTCTGCTGTGAGTGGAAAGAAGCCCGAATTGCAGCCATCTTTTGTATACATCGGCATCGGCTGCCCGTTCAAATCCACCGATATCATGGCTCCAGTAACTGAAGCCGGAGAGCATAAAGGAAAGGCCGCCTCTCAATGATTCTGCCATAGATTCATATGTGCCTGTACAGTCGCCTCCCCAGTGTACGGGGAATCTTTGACCGCCCACCGTCGCACTTCTGGCGAATAAAACTGCCTCCTTTTCTCCTTTTTCTCTCTTTAGCAATTCAAATACCGTCTGATTATACAATAATGTATAATAATTATGCATTCCCCATGCATCCGCTCCGTTTGCATAAGTCACATCAACAGGAATTCTTTCACCGAAATCTGATTTAAAACAATCGACTCCCATATCCAGCAGTTCTTTCAGTTTTTCCTGATACCAGATCACAGCCTCAGGGTTCGTAAAATCAATGACTGCCATTCCAGGCTGCCAGTTATCCACCTGCTTTACGCCCAAACCATCTGCGCGCATTAGAAAATACCCTTTTTTCAACCCTTCCCTGAAGAATACCGTTCCCTGTGCTACATAGGGATTAATCCATACGCATATTTTCAACCCTTTGTCTTTATACCGCTTTAGCATTCCCCTTACATCCGGAAATGTTTTCTCATTCCATTTAAAATCGCACCAGTGCAGGCCCCTCATCCAAAAGCAGTCGAAATGGAATACGTCAAACGGAAGATCCCGCGCTTTCATCCCCTCGATAAATGAGTTAACCGTTTTCTCATCATAATCCGTCGTGAAGGAAGAACTCAGCCAGAGTCCGAACGACCATGCCGGAGGAAGTGCCGGTTTGCCCGTCAGACTCGTATAGTGCTCAAGTACTTTTTTCATAGAGCTTCCGCCAATCACATAATAACGCATCTCCTCTCCTTTTACGGAGACGCCGACTGCTTCTACCTTTTCGCTCGCAACCTCAAAGGACACGTCTGTGCTGTGATCCACATAGATTCCGTAATTTTTATTCGTTATATAAAACGGAATATTTTTGTAACTAATCTGCGAAGAGGTTCCCCCATCCTCGTTCCAGCAGTCTACAGTCTGACCGTTTTTTACAAATGCGGTAAACCTTTCACCAAGACCATAGACACATTCTCCTGCTGCCAGCGAAAACTCTGAGACAATGTAAGGATTGTAGTCCTCAGCAAGATAATTCGTCTCCGGATACTTGGTTGAATTTTTTCTGTCATGTCTCATGTATCCCACATTTTTAAACCCACATGATGTCATATCTTTCCCGCTTCTTTTATAGCTGATATAGAACTCTTTGAGCCCCACATGTACACTCACATTCCCTGCTGACATCACCGCCTCATCCTCGCTGATGTCTACATTTACGATACATTTTTCCCTATTCAGCATAAACCGGGGTTCTCTCTTTTCGTATCCTTCAAAATGAAAACATCTTACCGAAATAATATCCTCATCTGCTGAGGTAAACTCAAACGTCAGCGTTCCGACGTCCAATGCGCACGCGCGATTGCAGATGGTCCGGAACGGAGCAGTCACCCTCATGCCGTTTTCTATTTCTTCCACTTCGTACGCCTGTACCGCGTAACATGCGTGAGCGGCCTCGCTCTTTTCCCAGAATCCCTCTGTAAATTTCATGGCTTACTCCTCCTGCTAATGTTCTGTACTACTTCCGCCTTTGCATAAAATCCTCTCGTTCTACCGTCGATTACTGCACTGTCAGATACTTGCAGCTGCTCCTGAAGACGGATATCCCTGCAGGACGCTCCAAGCGAAATGATATAATTCCCCTTTTCCACGAACCATTGCATGTCACGGTCCAGGAAGGCAAACTGAGACACCTTCATCTCAAACCGCACTTTCTTTTCTTCTCCCTTTTTCAATTCCACTCTCGCGAATCCGGCCAGTTCCATTGTCGGACGCACCATCTGCGATACGGCATCTGTAAAATACATCTGGACAACTTCTGTTCCGTCAAAGTCACCTGTATTTTTAATCAGTGCTTCCACCTTGATGACAGACGACGCACTAACGACCTTTTCCTCGATCTTCATATCAGAATACTCAAAAGAAGTATAGCTCAACCCATGTCCGAAATAATAGAGAGGCTCTGCCGTATCATTGATATATCCGTTTTTATTCCGAATCATTCCGGTATGCCCAGCTGCAACATAGCCGCTTCCTCTCGGAAGGCCATAGTAAATCGGAAGCTGTCCTGCATTTCTTGCCACAGTGACGGGAAGACGCCCGGACGGATTCACCTCACCGAAGAGCAATCTGCACAGAGCGCTGCTTCCCATTTCTCCCGGCTGCCATACTTCCACGATAGCATTGAAATGTGACGCGGTAAACTCGTTTGACAGGGGACGTCCGTCATAATGAAGTACGACTGTTTTCTTATGTAATCCGTAAATTTTTCTTGCAAATTCTTCCTGTGCCCCCGGCAGATCAATGTCTGTAGCATCCACGCCCTCCCCAACCGTAGAAGTGCTTCCCCAGCCGTTTTTACCTCCGAGCGTCAGCAAGACTACATCGGCATCGGCCGCAGCACGCACTGCCTCTTCCATTCCGCCAAGTTCAGTTCCCGCACAGTTTATCCCCTTTGCAAACACCACCTCTGTGTTAGGAAGATATTCTTTTAATTTCTGATAAAGTGTTTTTGCTTTCGGAAAATCTTTCTGTATCTGCTTATTTACCCTGGGTGAGGTATCACGAACCTGTCCTATATATTCCTGATCAATATCATAGATAATGACTCCCGGTTCCTCAAAGTCCTGCCCGTCTTCCTCTCTCGACATCGTCATATCGATTACTGCAGGATAAGAAAATGTCCCGAACAAACTTCGGATGTTGTCCGCATGAGGACCAACTACCGCAAGTTTATTTATCTGTTTTGACAGTGGAAGAACATTGTTCTCATTTTTCAATAAAATAAAACTCTCCTCCGCTATCTTCTCATTCAGCCGCTCTGTTTCTTCTAAATGTAATGTCTTTTTTAGTTTTCTTAAGTCCGGATAAGGGTTTTCAAAAATACCCATTTCAAATTTCAGTCTCAGAACTCTCTCCACCGCCTGATCGATCACAGATATGCTCAGCCGGCCGTCATTTACCGCTTCTTTCATGCGGTAATGGAACCCTTTCGGTCTCGGGTACTCTACATCCAGCCCGGCCTCAATTGCCTGAATTCCGGCCTCTTCAAATGTGGCGGCTACTGAAAATGGGTCTACCAGACGGTCCAGGGAGAGATAGTCGGAGACAACAAATCCACGGAAACCAAGCGCATTTCTCAGTATTTCTGTGAGCATCTTTTTCGATCCCACAACCGGTTCCCCATTGATGGAACAATATGAATTCATAACACTCTTCAAATTGGCTTCCGTTATTGCACACTGGAAAGGTTTGCAGTGAATTTCCAGAAGATCTCTCTCCGAAACAAGATTGCGTCCCATATTGATTCCACCCTCTGTGACTCCATGTCCCGCAAAATGTTTCGCTGTTGCCAAAATACCTTTTTTCATATCCTCTGACTGAATCCCTCTGACAAAGGCGCTCGACATCGCCGATACAAGAGCTGCATCTTCTCCGTATGTCTCTGTCATTCTTCCCCACCTCGGATCCCTGTCCACGTCCATCACAGGAGAGAGTGCCTGCCGAAATCCCACATACAACATCTGGCGGCGTATGATGTCCGCCATCTGCTCCACAATCGCCGGGTCAAACGTAGACGCCTGAGCGATTGCACTAGGAAATACATCGGCCTCCGTATACTGTGCCCCTGCACACGCTTCACAATGAATCAGTGCCGGAATTCCGAGCCTTGTCTCATTTACCAGATATCTCTGTAATTTGTCCGCGTACTTCACAATTTCTTCTACACTGTCTGCCACAGTGAATGCGCCAACATTCCCAATACCGTTTGGTACATATTCCTTAAAATCAGGAATCTCCTCCGTGATTGTCACAAGACATGTAATCTGATCGATTTTCTCCTCAAATGTCATTCTCTGCATCAGGTCCTTAAGCCTTTCCTCCACCGGAAGGCTGCTGTCTTTGTAATTCGCCATCTCCTTTTACCTTCTTTCTTGTGCTGTCTTTCTGAATGGACTGCTTTATCGGATCATTTCAGATACTCGTCCACATTTTCTGCTGTGACGATTTTAAACGGAATGCTGACATCCTCGATATCTGCCGGGTCTTTCCCATTTTTCAGGTCCTCGAAAATCTGAACGCCTGCTTCTGCCTGTGCTTTTGCATCCTGCAGAGAAGTCATCGTCATTTCTCCGTTTTTAATAGATTCCAGTGCGTCATCACTTCCGTCCACACCGAGCACCTGAATGCTGTCCAGTTTTCCCGCCGATTTCAATGCCTCAACAACTCCCAGTGCCGCATCGTCATTCTGGCATACGATTGCGTCAAAACTGTCATATGACAACAGACAGTCATCCGCCGTACTCATCCCGAGATCTTTTGCATTTTCCACGTTATATTCACCTAAAATTGTAATATTACTGTCTTTCAACGCATCTGCCAGACCCTGTTTACGGTCAATATACTGCTGGTCGTTCGGTGCTCCTGTGAAGTATAAGATAGATGCTCCTTCCGGAAATGCCTCCCGAAGATATTCACCCTGTGCTTTTCCCGCATCATAGTTCGGAGAACCAACATAAATATATCCGTCATAATCATCCCCGCCCGATACCGTAGTCAAAAATGAAATGTAAGGAAGTCCTGCGCTTTTCGCCGCCTCAAGCGCCGGTATAGATCCGTCCAGATCGTTGCTGATAGCTGACACTACATTTACGTTCTGTACAATAAAATCATCAATCTGTCCGTTCTGTACATTTGTATCTCCCCCTGCATCTGTGACTGTAATATCAATTCCTTTCGCCTCTGCCATCTCTTTTAAATACGTTCTGAATTTTGCACAATAATTGTACGTATCACTGTTGTTTGCAAATCCCACTAAGTACTCTTCACTTTTCTTTCCTGTATCGCCCGTATCACCTGCCTTGTCCGTCCCGCACCCTGTCATTACCGTCATACATGCCATAATTCCCGCCACCATCACTGCTAATTTTTTCTTCATTGTTTTTTCCTCCTTAATTTTTATTTATTTACTTTTTTTATTTTCTTTTGTCTTAATATCAATGATCACTGCCACCGCAATTAACAAACCCTTCACAATCAACTGGTACTGGGTAGATACATGCAGCAGATTCAGTATGTTGTTGATCAATCCTACGATGATCGAACCGATTAAGGCTCCTGTTACCGTTCCGATTCCTCCTAAAAAGCTAGTCCCGCCCACAATCACCGCAGTAATGGCATCAAACTCATACCCTTCTCCCACAGAAGGCATTCCCGCCATCAAACGCGACATCAGCACTACACCTGCCAGTCCTGTCAGCGCACCGCTCAGTGTAAATATCAGCCGCTTTATGCGCTTCGTATTAATGCCCGAGGCAATTGCCGCCTTCTCACATCCTCCGATAGCATAAATATAAGTTCCGAATGTTGTCTTTTTCATCAATATCGCTATGGCTACTACCATAACAAGCGTAATGATAACCGGAACCGGTATTCCAAGAACTGCACCATATCCCAGAGGTCTAGCTTTCTGCACGCCGCCGATTGTCTGCCCGTTTGTATAAATCTGAACAATTCCCTGAAGTACATAGGTCATTGCCAGAGTCGCAATAAATGGCTGTAGCTTATAGTGGGTAATTAAAAATCCGTTCACCCAGCCGCAAAGACATCCGATTGCGATACCCGCCAGTATCGCCAGCGGCAGATTTCCCGTTCCTGCAAGGATTCCCGCCGAAATACACGCTGATGTTGTACACAAAAATCCCGCTGACAAGTCAATCATTCCTGATACGATCAACATCGTCTCGCCACAGGCAATAATGGTAACCACAGAAATCTGTTTTAATATGTTAATCAAATTCTGGGGTTTTAAAAAGTTATGATTAATGACTGCCGATGCAATAAATAAAAAAATCATGATAAGTACGATTCCGTATTTTCTGTATATCTCTCCCGATGATAATCTCGTTTTATTTTTCATCTTTCGCCTCCACAATTATTTTCATAATTTTATCCTGAACCAGATCCTCACGCTCTAAAATTTTCAACAATTTCCCGTCACCGACCACTCCTACTCTATGGCTCATGGAAAGCACCTCCGGCATATCAGAAGAGATGAGAATAATTGCCATGCCCTGCCTCGCAAACTCTGTAATGAGGGAATAGATTTCTTCCTTTGCACCTACATCAATTCCTCTTGTCGGCTCATCTAAAATAAGAAGCTTAATATCCCGCACAAGCCATTTTGCCAATACTACCTTCTGCTGGTTTCCGCCGCTTAGATTCTCTGCCAGTGTACTCATACCCGGTGCTTTCACTGAAAGTTCGGAACAAATAGCATTTCCCTTTTTCTTTACCTGCTTCACATTCCAGAAACCTAGTCTCGCAAATAAATCCCCATTCGGAAGTTTGATATTGTCTTCTATCGGTCTCACACCCACAAATCCGTAAGTCCTTCTGTCCTCCGTCACCATTGCAATCCCATGCCGTATTGCATTTTTGACAGAGCGTATCTTCACCTCTTTTCCCTCCATCAGGATCTCTCCCTTTTCCAGATGATCCAATCCGAATATTGTCTGAACAATCTCACTTCTCCCTGCGCCTACCATACCTGCAAGGCCGAAAATCTCTCCTTCATGAACCCGGAACGAAATGTCTCGAAACACCCCTTCATTCGTCAAATTCTTCACTTCAAGCACAACTCGATCCTGATGTTCTGAAATTGGCGGATAGATATCTTCGATATCCCTCCCGACCATCATAGATATAAGCTGCTCTTCCGTAGTGTTTTTTATTTCCCCCGATGCAATCCACTTTCCGTCGCGCAAAACCGTATATTCATCGCAGAGTGCGAACACTTCTTCCAGCCTGTGAGAGATAAAAACGAATGCAATCCCAGTCTCTTTCAGTTTGCATACTGTCTTAAAAAGAATGCCAGTCTCCGCACTTGTCAGAGATGATGTCGGTTCATCCATAATAATGACTTTACTGTTTCTCGAAATTGCTTTCAGAATTTCAATCATCTGACACTGAGCCACATTCAGATTTCCCATTTTTTCATCGGGCTCATAATCCAGATTCATTATTTTTAATAATTCCTTTGTTTGCTTCTTTCTCTCCTTTTTGTTCAAAAATAATTTTCCTTTTTTCTGTTCTCTCCCTAAAAACAAGTTCTCTGATATCGTCAGCTCAGGTACATAGTTCAATTCCTGTGCGACAATAGAAATTCCATGTGCATAGGCATCCTTCTCTGACTTCATATGAATCTCTTTTCCTTCACAAAAAACTGTTCCGCCATAACCGGTATATGTTCCCGACAATATCTTCATCAGTGTTGACTTGCCGGCTCCGTTTTCACCGACCAGTGCATGAACTGTGGAAGAACGTATCTTCATATTGACCTGATCCAATGCAACTACACCCGGAAACTCTTTGCGTATGTTTTTTAGTTCCACAATTGTACGCCTCACCAAAATGTTCCCTCCTTTTTTGTCTAAACGTTTTAACAATTAGTTTTTTTAACTCTTTGTTTTATGTTGATATTATATCATATTCATTGTATTTCTTCAATAAATAAGGCTTATTTTTGTTTATTTTGTATAATATTACTCGTCAAAACGTTTCAACACTTGTATTTAAACGTTTCAACACTGTTAATAATAAACAGGCATAAATGGTATTATTTTACATACTAAAAGAGCCGGTTCATGCACCGGCTCTTTTATAAAACCATTTTAAATTTTCCTTGTACTGCCCCGAAGTAAAAGTTGTGGTTTATACTCCCTCACGTTCCTTCCCTTTTTTTCTGTGCACTCGATCAGCTCCATAGTGCGTTCTCCTATATACTTCCCTATTTCTTCCACCGGAATACCTATTGTTGTCAGTGGCACCTGCATCACATCCGCGAACGGAACATTATCGAAACCGACCACAGAGACTTCCTCTGGGATGCTGACCCCGTACATTCTCGCCGCACGATAAATACCAAATGCCATCTCGTCATTCATAGAGAAAATAGCCGTCACCTTTTTTCCCATAATATAGGAAAATAACATGTATCCGCTATTCATGGTATAATCCCCATAGACAACCAGTTTTTCATCATAAGAAATCCCAGCTTCCTGAAGAGCCATTTTATATCCTTCCAAACGCTCCTGTGTCACCTGATAATTCTTTTTCCCCGCCACACAGCCAATCCTTCTGTGTCCGTAATCTATGAGATGCTTGGTTGCAATATATCCGCCCTGACGGTAATCAAACACTACATCTGTCCCCTCACATGCAAATCCATAATTATCCATAGTCATTACCGGTACATCTAACTGCAAAATGGCATCATTCAATTTCTTTTTTTCTTCATTCGTATATTTCTCAAGCGATTTCGCCCAGATCAAGGCACTGATATTTCCCGCACCCACGTTCCGAAGTAGATCACACTCCACGGCTCCATCATCTTCTATAATATGGCAGACAAGAGAGTAGCCTCTTTTTTCAACCACATTGTTAATCTCCATGAAAAGCGATGAAATATGGGTATTCCGCAAATCATTAAAGACAATCCCTATCAGCTTACTCTTTTTATTTACAAGGCTTACTGCTGCATTATTCGGCTGATAATTATACTTTCTTGCAACTTCTATTACTTTTGCTTTTGTCTTCTCCGACACCCTCGTTTTCTTTGAAGAGAGTGCCATAGACACCGTTGCCACCGAGACACCACACTCGCGAGCAATATCTTTTATCGTCACCTGCATCACCGTTCCTCCGATATATCTTCCACTCTGTTTCTATCTGTGTTTTTTGTCTATTTTACTATTGTAAAGCAAATCATAATGTCTGACAAGGAATTCCCCCGTACTTTCTTGTCTGGATCTCAAATTCATTTGCTTCTGCCGTCCTTCCCTCCCACTAATTTCCTCTGCAGTCCAATCAAATGGAGCATTATCTCCTGCTTAGGTGATAATGCTCCATTTTTTAAGGCTATCTAATTCCCGACAGCTTCATTCTCCTTTCTAATATTTCACGGGTATCCAGACTTCTACTTCCCCCAAATCTTCTGCTTCATTCCACAAAACATACTTTTCGATGGTGGGCAGCCCACATTTGTCATACTGGCTCTGGGGAAGGAATTCCTGATTGATCTGCTGCCAGAGATTTCCCAGAACATTGTCTGAGATTTTTCCCTTGGCCTGAAAGATCAGCCACGTTGCCGGAGGATATTCATATGTCACAAATCCTTCTACCTCCGGCCCGTCCCAGAGAACGGCACACATATAATCATTACTGCCATCCTCCTGAAATCCGAAGCACAATCCCAAATCAAAAAAACTACCACTGATAGCTTTCATTTTTTCATTGGTTCCATCACTCTTAACCACTGCCCAGGTACCTCCTCCATACGGAGTTGTCATTCTTATTCCCAATACCTGAAAAGCCCCTTTTTCTTCAACTACATACTTCATAATCTCTACTCCTTTCACTGTATTTTAAGATTTAAGCCTGCAGTAAAATACTAGCAGAACAGCTTTTTGTCTTACATCTGATGCGTTGCATCCACTGCATTCTCCTGCCTGCCTTATGCTTAGTATAAGGCTTTCACAGCCTGTCTGCCCGATATATTCCCCACAGAAAATATCGGCACAAAACATATCTCTGGCTTTTTCATCCACTGAAGATTTCGGACAGATGTCAAGAGGTGATTTTAAAAAGTTTATAGGGTGCTAATGACACCCTCGACATAACCTGGCGTCATCTGAACTTCTTCCAATATAAGACATACATTCATATCGGAACGTCTAAAATCAGTGACGGTGAATTGCAAACAGAAATTAATTGATACTACCACAGACAGATTACTCATCTTTCATCCGTTTTTATTATCCCAAGATATTTCACATAGTCGTTACATGAAATCACGTCCCCAACCAATTTCCGGTTCTCCGAATTTCTCAGATTATAGAAATATACTGGCAAATGATCGATTTCTTCGCCCAGGTCATCATATATGGTACAAAACACTTTGTCGTATTCATTTTCTATTCTGCCCTCACCGAAGAAGCCTTCCATCAAATCTACTTCATTCTGGACATCATCCGGCACCTCATGAATCTCACCCAGAACCATCTCATCTCCTATCGTCAGAGCAGGATACGCTTTACCCCTGATAGCATGGAGCGAGCCTTTCACATAAGCATAGCGCCGGAATGTATCATGAGCTTTATAATAGTACTCATAATTATACATACCCACACGAAGTGTCCCATATACAAACACTCTTCTCATCAGTGTGTTGCACCGCCCATCACCTTAATATCCGTAGGTGTGTCTACAATTGCCTCAATTGCGGCTTCAATACCCTCCACCAGTACATCCTGTGACATGGACGGCATATTCTTTTTATCTATTACCTGCTGGGGCAGGAATGGAATATGGATAAAACCACTGCGCTTTCCAGGATATTTGGCTGCCAGCATATGACAGACCCCGTATGTCACATGGTTGCAGACAAAGGTACCCGCCGTATTGGATATGGATGCGGGAATTCCTCTGCTCTGAATCCGCTGAACCATGACCTTGATCGGAATGGTTACAAAATAAGCAGCCGGACCATCCGGATAAACAGGCTCGTCAATAATCTGATTTCCCTCATTGTCAGGAATACGGCAGTCATCCACATTGATACCTACCCGCTCTATGGTTATATCTGGTCTCCCGCCTGCCTGTCCGATAGACAAAACTACATCCGGGTCATATTTGACCACAGCCTCCTCGATTACCCGGAGGGACTTATGGCACACAGTGGGTATCTCCAGCTTGATAATCTCCGCCCCCGAGATATTATCTCTCAGTCTTTTTACCGTCTCAATGGCCGGATTTACCAGCTCTCCCCCGAAGGGATCAAATCCTGTCACTAATATTTTCATTTCTTTCTCCTTATCTGAATCCAATTATAAGCATAAGAATAATGTGAACTGCTATCATCATTAATGCCATAGGAACCTGCGCCTTAATAACAGACCACTTGGGATCCTTTGTCTCAAGTACCGCACAGGGAACAATATTAAAATTCGCCGCCATAGGTGTCATCAGCGTTCCGCAGTAACCTGCTGTCATACCAAGTGCACCGATTACCGCAGGATTCCCGCCCTGCATAATAACGAAGGGAACACCGATTCCTGCTGTAATAACAGTAAACGCGGCAAATGCATTTCCCATGATCATAGTGAAAATGACCATACCAAAAACATAGATTATAACTCCTATTACGATATTTCCTTTTGGAACAACCGAGGAAATCATATTAGAAATAACTTCACCCACACCAGCCTCTGAAAATACACTTCCCAGTGCGCCCAGCAGCTGAGGCAGCAAGCAGGCGGCTCCAACCTGCATAAGCAGACGTGAAGTATCTTCTCTTGTCTCGCTTATCTTTGGTTTACAAATGACAAATGCCAAAATCAAGGCAAGTACACAGGCTACACCTGTCATAATTGCTCCATTCAGCGCCGTAGGAGTGGCAACTCCCTCTGCATTCACAGCATCATATTTCACAAAGGATAAAACCAGAGCAATAACACCAACGGTGACTGCCGGAATAAATATTTTCGTTCCAATTCTCTCGCTGGCCGCCTGCTTGGACTGAGCGGCAGCTTCCGCGAACTTGCCCATTTTTACCTGTTTTGTGAGAGTAAGGCAGCCCATAACCAACAGCATTGAGCCGGTAACCACAGGAGGAATAACTTTACCCAGCATGAAGATCAGCCCTGTCAGGGTCCAGAAAATAATTGTTCCGATTTTTGCCTCTTCGTTCTTTCTTGCACGGAAAGCGGTATCAAAACATACCAGTCCGCAGAGAACATAGAAAAATTCCGGAAAATAAACACCTAAAAAATCTGTCATTATTTCTTTCCTCCCTTCACCTGTCTGTCAAACAGGAATACCTGTACCATCGTCAGGATGATCGAGATAATCATAACGGAAATAGAAGCTGATGCAATACTGGATAGTGTAACATCATATCCAGCCACGGCAAGCCCGGACTGAATCAGCACGACACCAGACGCTGCCGGAAAACAGTTCTGCGCGAAGAAGTTCCCATAGTTCTCAGATGCGGCTGAAAGACCTTTTACTTTCTCATCTTCCTTTTCTGTCAGCCTGCATCCCTTGGATGCTTCTGCAGCTGCAGCGGTCATCGGCAGGATCAGAGGACGAATAAACTGAACATGTCCGCCAATTCGGATATTCATTGCAGATGCTAAAGAACGAATCACAATCCACAGTGACAAAACCTTTCCTGCGGATGCATCCTTAATCTTTCCAATCAAATAAGCCGCCCTCTCCTTCATACCAAAACGCTCGATGATTGCAATTACCGGGAACATAATAAGAAAAATAGACATCAGTCTATTGTTTACAAAAGATGTACCTATGATCTCCAGAATATAAAAAAAGTCAAGGCCTGATACAATACCAGTCACAATACCTGCCACAAGTACTACAGCTAGAACATCCAGTTTCAGTGCAAAGCCTAAAACAATAATCGCTACACCAATTAATTTAACTATTTCCATATCTTTCCCCTTTCATTGCATACCTCTTCTTTTCATCATAAAATTTCTTACCTTCCACTACCGTTTCACTATTATATCTTTTGACTTCTTTATCCGTAACTTCTTCCATCATAATTTCATGGTATATTTGCCCCACTCAAGTTTAGGTTTGCATTTTGTCAGAGGAACATTCTACCCATGCATTCCTTTGGGTTTGCAGGAAAACGGCAGTAATTTAGAAGTTCTTCTGTTTACAAAATTGGAACACAAATCTCGCAAAGGTGTTGCTCCACTAAAGTTCTTGCGTAACGTTCCATAGTGGGTCTGGACTCATCTAGCTGATAACCGATTCTTTTTATTTCTGCAAAGCACTCATCCCATGCTGATTCAACCGCAACGGCAGTATGTTCAATTAAAAATACTATGAATTTACCCCCTTCGATTTTTTTGCTTGTCACCTCCCCTATATGTGTATTTTGATCAGACGGATATATTGTGCAAACATCATATCTGCATTTATTAGCTTCTGTTGTAATGGGATTATCTAGGGGAATGGCAAATATTATATTATGAGCAGTATAGAGATCATGTTCTTTCAACCAGCTTTTGAATTTCTCCATCAAAATGCGATTACTTTCTCCGTATGCGCCCACTCGCCGCATATAAATAACTTCATATGATTCTATTTCCTCTTCTCTTGAACTGATATAAAACATTAATTTAATCCTCCAATACTTTTAGTACATCAAAATCCAAAACATATGGTAAGCCCAATAAAAATAATTTTCAAGAACTTAATTAAATAGATAAATTATAAAGTGAAGATAACGGAATATTGCATTATTACCAGAGAATGATATGAACAATACATGCCTTTGGGTAATGTAAGTTGACAAATGTCGTAGGTTGTCCCGGTTATGAAACCTTTGGCGAAGATACGCCAAACAATGGTGGTAGCTTACTCGTTTACAATCCGGTTACCCCGCTTCCCTCTGCTGCACGATGGCAAAAGAAAATAATCCATTGAATTACAGTCGCAATATTACAACATTTTAAAATGGCGGCTTAATCTCAAAGCTGCTGTCTTTATGATTTTCTGCACATTACTGTTTTCAATCGTTACGGCTGTAATTAAGAGAATTTCAACGTGCTACTCCTAAAACGTCAATTTAGTATATCAAAAAAATCATAGCCAATCGCAAATCCAGCTGAGCGGCCCTTTGGGGCTTCTTTTTCTATCCCTTCATGCACATAGACCAGTTTGGTGATCAGACAATTATCCTTCTTCCCGGAGCTGTAATGAGGCATGATATTCATCCGCCTCTATACAGGTATTCAACTTCCTTTTTCTTGTCAAACCAGATCCATCATCCATTCAGATGCTAATCCCTGCTTAGATTCGGTTGGTCGGCCGGTTCATCAGTCCGTTTTTCTTCACATAAAAAGTTTTTTATTAGCTCCTGCTATTTTCGAGACTCTAACATCACAAACGTAATGCATGCCCCCTCTCTCCATTAAAAATATGTATCTTTTCCTGCTTCAGGCGAATGTATATCTCATGTCCAATTTGACCAGAAAAATCAGCATTTGTCATTATCGTAAGATTCGGTATGCCGGACGCAACAAGAAAAACAGCCACTTCACGCCCTGTATTCTCCAACAAACTGATTTCCATCCGGATGGCGCCAGGTTCATTCTTTGAAGCAAGCTCAATGTGTTCCGGACGGATACCAGCCTTAAGAGGCTCTTGTAATTGCTCCCCAGGCAAACCACTTATGTCTATAGGAATACGAGCTTCACCCAGAGTCAAAAATTGCTGCGCATTATATGACACAATCCTTGTATCCCATATATTCATATTGGGAGAGCCTATAAATCCGGCAACGAAAAGGTTAGCCGGATTTTGATATATCTCCTGTGGCGTTCCAAACTGCTGTAAAACGCCGCAATTCATTACAGCAATACGTGTCCCCATTGTCATAGCTTCGATCTGGTCATGTGTAACATATATTGTTGTTACACCCAATTCCCGCTGTAGCGCTATAATCTCCCGGCGCATCTCTGTGCGGAGTTTCGCATCCAGATTTGCCAGCGGTTCATCCATCAAAAAAAGCTTAGGCCTTCTCACCAATGACCGCGCAAGTGCCACACGCTGACGCTGCCCCCCTGAGAGTGCACCGGGCTTCCGTTCCAACAGAGTGTCCAATTCCAGCTTTTTTGCCACCTCAGCTACCCGTGCCGCTGCCTCCTGCTTTTTGGTATGGCGCATTTTAAGGGGGAACGCAATATTATTTTTTACCTTCATGTTCGGATAGAGGGCATAATTCTGAAATACCATAGCAATGTCACGGTTCTTAGGTGGTACTTTATTAACTACCCTGCCATCCATAATGATCTCGCCGCTGCTGATGCCCTCAAGTCCCGCAATCATACGAAGCAGTGTAGTCTTTCCACAGCCGGAAGGCCCCACGAAAACAATAAATTCACCCTGTTCTATTTCCATATCCATATTGATAACGGCGTGTACATTGCCTGGATACCACTTATTTACTTTGTGTATTTGCAGGCCGCCTGCCCGAACTTCATTTTCCATAAACAGCTCCTTTTATATTTTAGTCCTTCATTCCAGAAGATATAATGCCTTGTTCAAGATATTTCTGCCCGAACATAAATATCAAAAGCGGTGGCATAAGTGTAATCAGTGATGCGATCAGCGATACTCCCGCATTGTCCGCGGTGATATTCGCCATATACAGAGACAGCGGCCAAAGTGTCTGATCCTTTAAGAATGCCTGAGGTGCCTCCATTGCGTTCCAGTACTCCAGAAATCCCAACACAACAGCGGAGAGGATACCCGGTGCGCCGAGAGGTATACCCAATCTCAAAAATGTCTGGATGGGGGAAGCACCATCCACAGCTGCTGCCTCAGTAACCGCCCCTGGTATCGTCATAAAAAATCGGGTCATGATGAATACCGGAAGAGTTGATGCGGCACCGGGCAGAATAATGGCCCATGCAGTATCAATAAGACCTAACTTATTCAAAACCAGATAACTGGAAACCATAGTCACTTGAAAAGGCATCAGCATAAGGACTATATATAAGGTGTATAGCACTTTTTTTCCGCGAAAGTCAAAACGTGCAAATGCCCATGCCGCAGGAGCGCCCAAAACAATATGGCCCAATATAATGGGAAAGACCTGTTTGCAGGAATTCCAGAATACATTAAAAAATTGAGGTGTATCAAACAACAGCTCCGCATAAGCCTGGAAGGTCGGGTAGAATGCAAAAATCGGCCATGCAGCGAAGCCATCACCACTTTCTAAAACCGGGGCAAGGTTCTCGGACAACTCCCCAGGTCCCATAAGTGTACCGGATGAAAGCATCCACAGCGGTACCCATACAAAAGCAGCGATCATAAAAAGAAAGAGACAGATAAAAATTTTTTTCAAGAGCCGTCACCCCCACTCATGATCTTCTGCAACAACATAATCAAAGTAAATACGATAAATGCCATCATCACAGCCCCAGCACACATTTTATCCACGTCCAAGCTGCTGTACCAGTTATTAAACAAATGCTGAAGCATATAAATGCTATTATCGGGATAGCTGCCTGCAATGAGATAAGCTTCCCTGAATACCTTGAACGAATTGAGCAGGGACAGCACTGTGACTGTGAACAATGTCGGCAACAGATTGGGCAGCGTTATCTTTATAAGCCGTTTTATGCTGCCCGCACCGTCTATTTGTGCCGCCTCATACAGCGCCGGATTGATAGCACTGATCCCTGAGAGCCATAGCACCATGTCATACCCAAAGTTCTTCCATATATACGCAAACACCAAAACTGCAAATGCAGCTCCGCTTCCAATCCAATCTATGGAAGTTACATCCAGTAAAGACAGGAGCCCATTGATTAATCCGTTTCTATGGAAAATCACCCTCCACAGCAGAACAATTGAGGCCACTGGTATTGCCATTGGCATTAAAAACGTTGTTTTGAAAATCCCATGCTTTTCCTGAAATGTAGTAAGCATCAATGCAACAACCAACGATATGATAAGCAATAGTGGTATGCAAACGAATATAAACTTTGCAGTATTGGACGCTGCCAATTGGAATGCACTATTACCCAGCACAGATATGTAGTTTTGGAATCCAACAAACTGATTGCTTACAGCGGAGAAAAAAGAACGCCGCAGTGCATCCACAAGCGGAATTAGTACCATTACACTCACAGCAAACAAACTCGGTGTCAAAAACAACCACGGTACGATACGTTCTTTTAGCGGGGCCTTGTATTCATGTTCATTTTGTTGTTTTTTCCTGTATAAGTATTTGGGCTTCCTCGCCGCTTTCGACAAAGGTATATTCTTTCTTCGGCAGAGAAGAGTTTTTATCAACAGAGAACCTCCTTTCATGGGATACAAAGCCAAGCTTTCCTCCTTGCCAATGGAGCAAGAGATCGATGCAAAGCCACAGACAGGGCATGAAATACATAACCTTGCCAATAGAAATATTGTTGTATGACACTATTTTTACAGATATCAAACAAAGTGACAGTGTATATATCACGCAGCTCAGAACCAGTCCCGAATACGAGCGTATTGATGTTATCCTAGCCGCTATTGCCATAAGGATAGAAGCAAATAAAGAAAATAATAGCAGTAAAAACGCTGCATTCCAAAGCTCCTTATCCCGGAAGGTCGGGGCTGCCGACATCCAGACAGTAAGATTCTCCCAGTGATCCAAAAATAAATTTTTCCAAAATTTAAAGTCAGACCACCTTGAAGGGATAAAGCTTGAAGGGATATGCGGAAGATCAATACAGATCACTAATCCGGCCAAGGCGATCAAGGCAAGCGGCAGATAAGAAATCATCCACATCGGATAGTGCCGGAGCTTTCCTCCCCGCTTAATCAACCTTATAACAATGCCGAACGCCAAAACCAAAGCCGGAAGCCGGTAAATCATACCAAACACCCACCCCATCAGTGGTAAATCGATAATTGTACCTCCTGTGAAGTCCGAAGCCGTAAGATAACGCTCTGCCATCTCCCGCGTTCCGCCATCAGAAAATATTAACTGCATATTGGACAGTGTATCACTGGATTCCTCCTCTGCCTGCCGGAATACCCTTGATGTATCATCATCGAATACACCACGAACATATAATACCTCCCCTCCAATCTTGATCTGCATACCGAGCACATTCGTGCTTCCCCATAATGAAAAAGCCAATTCTGAGCTGATGGCGCAGCCCGCTGTATCAGACTGCGAAGGTAAAGAACCAACGAGTATGGTTTTTGACGTGATATCTTCACAGGCTCCAAAAACAACAACCACATCCGCAGTCGTACTCCCCATATCTGCATCCATGATCTCCCGTGCGGAATATACCTGCCACAGCGTGACCTGTGGCTGCTTTGAAAGGCCATCCTGTTTTGCATATTTTTGCTGCCTGACAAGGGCAGACGGACTGACACCACCAATTTCCCATCGTACGCTGACACTTGAGCATAAGCCAATAGCTGCAATAAAGAATGAGCAGGCCATACACCAAACGAAAGCTGCCAGTATTCCCGTTACTGTGAGAGCCCGGTAATTCATAGAATTGTTAGCCTTCAATGCGAACTCTGTCTCCTTCCGAAATAGTCTTATTTGAGCTCGTGATCACCTTATCCGAGTAGGTCAGAGCATTTTCTGTACTTTCAATGCTCATCATCTGCCCGTCCCTATCCTTAACGATGATATCAACCCGTGATGTAACCCACTCGATTCCCATCACAGTATTTTGTTTACGGATTACGAGAACATGGTCACCTCGAGAGTCTCTTCTTAATGCGGTCAGCGGCAGGCAGTTCTGATATGTCTCACTTTTTTTGTTCAAAGAAAGTTGTGCAGACATACCGGGGGTATATTTACCGTCGGGGAGGGTAACCGTCACCGGAACCATGTTATCCTCATCAGCTGTTCCCATGGCTGCTATCTTCACATCCAGCTTCTGAGTGCTGCCGTCAAGTCTATAGCTAAGTTCCCCTGTATCATTTACCGAAAAGTTTTCGGCATTCTCTTTATCTAGGCTCCCTTTAAAAACAAAACCCACGCCATTGTTGGACAGTGTAACTACTTCAACATCTGCTTCCGTTTTTGAACCCTTTTCCAAAGTTTTCAAAACCGTACCGGAGACCGGAGCCATAACATGACCACCATTGTCTATGATTTCTTCTAGTGTGTCACGTAACTTTTCCTTTTCTGACAACTCTGCCTTATAGGTGACACTCTCAATTTCTGCCTCAGTCTGCGATTTAGACTTGTTTTCCTGAGCCTTTTTCAATGCTCGCCGCGCCGCTTCAATGTTTTTTTCGGCAGCGTAGAGTTCCTCATCCTTTGAGTCTTCAAACTCTCGCTGGGCACTTATTATCGCTCTCTCTGCAGCTTCAATAGCAGCCTGAGCATCCATAACCGCAGCCTCATCTGAAAAATCTGTACGGTTTTCTGCCGCAGAAAGTGCCTCATCGGCCTCAGAAAGTGCGTTGTCCCAGCGCGTCTTGATAGCTTCAAGATTTTGAACGGCGCTATCGTAGGCAGGCGTTCCCTCCTCAGCCTCTGAGAGCACTTGCTGTGCCGCGCGAACCGCATCATCCCCAGATTCTTGAACATTCTTCCGATTTTCCTCCGCTTCCTTAATTAATGCCTGCCTTGTAGCTGTGATGGCCCTGTCTTTATTTTCGATTGCATTGGCAAGTGCCGATTCGAGGTCTGCAAAATCATTCCTCTCAAGCTTTGCAACTAAACGGTCATACGCCTGCTGTGCATCATCAAGCGCCTGCTGTGCATCAAGAACACTGTCGCTGCTTCCTTTCCCGGAAAGGCTTATCTTCTGGTTAAGGATATAGATCTCATCCTCGAGGCTCTTAATCTTATCTTTTATGGAAGATACATCAAACTCAAGCAGCGCCTCGCCTTCGCTTACCTGTTTTCCCCTTTCTGCATTAACTTTGATAACCCTGAGGCCCTCCGGCAGGGTGATGGATATACCATCCTCTGCGTCAATTGTTCCATCAATTTCAGCTTTGTTCGTCAATGTTCCACTTGTCATTGTTGATACCTGAACGCTGGCAATCGTGGCAGAATCAGACACACGAGAAACGATCGTAAATACAAAGATCAGTACAAAAAATGAGACTATAAGACGTATTGCTATACGCTGTACACGGTTACTTAACAGAGGCTTATGCTTTAAACCAGAGGCGAACATATCTTTTTCCTGTGTGATAATATCGTTGATCTTTTCCTTGATATGTAAGAGCTTCATTGTGTGGTCTCCTGTATAGTTAATTATTAAACTCTATCATAATTATTTTATCCGCCAGATAAGTGCCATCTGCCTGCTGGGTTCCAAAAAGCAATACAAAATCATCATCCTTTAGTTCGCTTTTATCACCATCTTCAAGAGAATACTTTCCACCCTGAGAATCAACCAGCGCTCTTTGAAATATAGTTTCATCTGTAAAAGTAACACTTACACTGCCACTATCTGCTTCACCATCAGTAGAAGCAAAGCCTGCACCTATCGTACATGTTGTTTCGGTACAGCCACTGACCACTCCACTGAAGTCGGCTGAAGTGATCATATCATTTGCATCAGTAAATGTGTTTTCAGCAGTTATTTCCTTATTTTCACTGCCAGCGTCATCTTGGGGATCATTTTTTGCAACAGATCCCTGATCGGCTGGTACCGCATCTGACTGCGTATCGTTGATCTGGTTATTGGAAGTTTTCGGTTCCGTTTCTGCACCTGCACATCCTGAAAATAAAAACATCCCTACACAAATGATTACACACAGGCTTACAATTCGTTTTTTCATAATTCTTAATTCCTTTCTGTTTTAATCATAACTACATCTGTTCTTTTATATAAAGGCTGGCACGGCTCTGGATCTTTTCAGCAGCTTCCTGTACGCTTATCGTTCCCGCAAAAAATTCTGAGGCTTCTTCTAATATGATATCTTCCAGATTCTGGCTTTCATTTACTGCATAGGACACACTGCTTAAGAGCGTCCTCATAAGCTCTACATCCTCTTGTGTTATCTTCCCGTCTTCGTACAGGAACGTCCACATGGAATTACCATTAATAGCGGCCTGCATTACTGTATCAAACGCTCCCTTATGGAATGGCAGAAGATAACAAGACTCCTGATGCTCCTTCATCAAAAATGTCCTCACAAACTCCCATGCACCATCCTTATACTTGCTGGATGAGGATATTCCAATCTTTACTTCTGGCTTGATCGCATGGTATTCTCCATGGGAGCTTGGCAGGCCTATTACATTTACGTTTCCCTTATAGGAATCTCTGTACTGTGCAATTTGGTATGCACTGTAAACAGCTTCATAGGATGCCACAGCAGCACTCAAGTCCGCCCCGAAGCCGCTTTGGCTGCTCTCCTGAATTTTCCCGGCAAGCTCCAGCAATTCTATGAACTCCGGAGAATTGAAAAAGCACTCACCAGAGGCCCAGTCAACAAGGCTGTCATTGGTCTGGAGCATTATTTCAAGAAATGATGTACTAGACAGATTACTTATGGAATTTAACCCCGAGGTTTCCAGAACCTTTTCCAAGCTGTCCAGCGTCCATCCCCCACTTTCACCAAGGGCACTTGAATTAGCCAGCATTGTGGATATAGATACACCATTTGTAATGTAAGGCAGTTTACCGTCAATGCTTATGGCATCAAAGACATTTGCGAAATAGTCATCCATATTAATTTCTGAGTCGTTCTTAATATACGTATAGAGATCCTCCAACAATCCCTTGTTATGGTAGATCGGAACCGATAAATTGCTCATATCCAAAATGTCTGGTATATCCCCTGAAATAATCTTTGTATTAAGATTTAAAACGGCATTATCCCATTCCTCATCGGATACGTTTTGTTCGTACGGAAAATATTCCGTCAGTTCAATCTTATATTCTTTATTTGTTTTATTAAAATCCGAAACAGCCTGGACAACACTTGGATTGGCAGTCAAGCTCACCATACTGAGTTCTGTCCGATTATCTTTTCCCTTGGAAAGCACCCCTATCTCATAGGAGAGTACAGAAGTCTGGTTGGACGACGCGGCCAAAACCACAAATCGACCATCCTCAAGTTCACATACATGAACATCCGATGTGTTCAACCCCATATCAGACCAATTGAAGACAAGATTACCTTTCTGTGCCCCAGCACTGTAACCATACAGGCTTGAGGAGTCAAAAAGATAGAAATTGCTGGTACTTCCTCCAAACAGACCTGCTGTTGTTCCTAAATATGTGGGATCCTTATGCCAATCCTTATTATCTATATCCACGGTAAGCAGATTATAGTTTGCTCTGTCCGTAGTAGTGGCACACACACCAATCTGTCCCTCACCGGTCGTTATGGTTGTCATAAGATTTCCATCATAATTGAGATCAAACAAAAACTCACCATTGCTGTCAAAAAGATAAGCATATGTACTACCGCATTTGGCTGCTATGCAGATATTCCCCTCAGCATCCATACTCATAAATATTTCACTGCCAGATGAGGAAGTAACTGTGGCATCCAGTACTGACGATAAATCTACGGATTGGACTGCTGCATTGCTGCTATCAAATTTTTTCAAACTGTAGCCTCCTGCATTATCCTTGCAAACAGCCCATATGCTGCCGTGTTGATCTATCCCAAAATCCAGAAGTACAGTTGAATCCTCAAATACCAGCGGCAGCTTTTGAAAATCACCGTTATCAATTGATATTGCCGCCAAATACGAGACCTCATTACCTTCTTGACAGCACACATAAGCCTTGTTATCGCTGATCAGAAGCCTTGAAATGTATGTCACGGAATCAGGGATGTCAAAAAAACTTGCGACATAGGATTCAGGAGCCTCCTCATCCTTGGTGTTATGACCACATGCCGTCATAGAAAAAAGCATCGCTATCAGACATAGCATTGAGATGTTTCGTTGTAACATTTTCATATTATCCGCTATCCTCCTTGCATATAAAATACCTGCTCTCTCAGGTGTATTCAGCATACCATGAATGAGCAGGCAGTTTTTTAATTTCATATAAATGATTAGCTAAGGAATGGTAAATGAAATCCTAAGAATTCCTAAGACTTCAAGGCAGAAGCCACGATGGTATTAAACTGAGGGAAGTTCAACGATAAACACAGTGTTTCCGTTACTGCTTTCAGCCTTTATATCACCACCGTGCTTTACAACAATATCCTTAGCGATGGCAAGACCTAGTCCGGAGCCACCGGTTGTGCTTGATCTTGAGCTGTCCAGACGATAAAATTTGTCAAAGATCACATTTAGCTTGTCTTCTGGAATGTCACCTTTATTTTCAAATTTGACAACATTCTTTCCGGGAAGCTCCTGGGCTGAAATTGTTATGACACTGCTGTCTGCACTATATGCTATGGCGTTTTTCAAAATATTATTAAATACCCTTGCCAGCTTTTCAGAATCACCGTATAATACCATATTTTCGGAGATATTGTTTTCAATGTACTTCCCACATGAATTTAGCTGTGGATACAGCTCATCTGAAATCTGTACCATCATATAGTAAAGATCAATAATTGTCTTTTTTAGAGGAACGGATTCCGAATTACTACGTGCAATCTCAAAAAATTCATCAATCAAAGTTTCAAGTCGATTAGCCTTCTCCCATGCGATATGGATGTATTTTAATTTCTTCACATCAGTCATATCCGGATTTTCATCCAAAAGGCTAAGATATCCTATAACTGAAGTGAGCGGAGTTTTTATATCATGAGCCAGATATACAATAAGATCATTCTTTTTCTGCTCGGCTATCTGTGTCTCAAACGCCCGTGTTTTCAGTGTCTGCCTGACATGGTTCAATTTATGTTCAATAATTTCCAGTTCAAGAGATAACGATATCTGTCCCTCCTCATCCATGAGCTGGTCGATCCCGTTTACAACTTCATCAAAATATCGTTTATATGACTTCAGCAGCATCTGAAATAACACAAACATAAAAGTGATGATTGTTATCGCAAGAATAAACTGCATGTTATTTCCTACTACTTTGAAATAAAGTATATCCGCCTCAGTATCACTGATGTGAAGAATGCGTGCAATGACAGCAGCTATTATATCAGCCACATGTCCCTGGCTAAGTAACCGCAGGAGGAGTACTGTCAGGGCAGCACCAATTGTTATACATAATCCTTTGCCAAATGTGATGCGGCTAAGCTTTGAATAGTTGTAATCTTTTTTTTTAAATTTCCTCAATTTTGTATCCGACCCCCCAGACAGTTTTGATATATTTGGGTCTTTCACCGGTATCCCCCATTTTCTCGCGTAAATGGCGAATGTGTACAGTAAGGGTATTGTTGCTTTTGGTATAATATTCGCCTTGCCAAACTTCATGAAACAAATCCTCGGCACTGACTACACTGCCTTTGCGCTCCAGAAGAATACGAAGGATCGAAAACTCCGTTGGTGTTAGCAATAGGCTGTTTCCATCGATCGTACATTCATATGTCTTAATATTCATCATCAATCCCGCATACTCAAAGATTGTTTCTGTTACATGGGGAGCGGAGATTGTATTATATTTTTTGTAACGACGAAGCTGCGCCTTTACTCTGGCAATCAGTTCAAGCGGTCGAAAAGGTTTTGTAATATAATCATCTGCCCCAAGTGTCAGACCGGTAATTTTATCGGTTTCAGAATCTTTTGCCGTAAGCATGATCACAGGACAAGCACATCCCTTATCTCTCACCATTTGGCATATTGAAAGACCACTGATATCTGGAAGCATAATGTCCAATATGACAAGGTCAAACTCCATATTTTCCATATAGTCAAGCGCTTCTGCACCTGAGTAGAATTTATACACATCCAGATTTTCATTTTGAAGATAGGCTTCAATTAAGTCAGCAATTTCTTTCTCATCATCAACCACAAGTATTTTCTCGGCCAAAACATAATACTCCTTTCTGTTCTAAATTTTATATAGTATACCAAATTTACTGTTCCCATTTATTCATTTGTGATTATAAAATCATTAATTTTTTCCTAAGGATACAACGGTTATGCTGAGAATTCTCCTTCATCATGATTCTCATTTCAACAATATCCGTTATTCATTTTAATTTATGAGAACAGATCGAAGCCTCACCTTAATAGAATTCGTCAACAGGCCCAATAAGCAGTATGTCACTCCCGGCAGCCTGGCAACCACCTTATCCAACCGGTGCTGCACGCAGCACAGTTTATGCCTGTTACTGTACATTGTCCGACTTCTGCCTCTTATCCCATTAATTTCTGCAAAGTAACGATGTTCTCGTCAATCGTCTCGACCTTTTCGTGTTATGATAACACTCTTTTATCTCTCCCATAATTAACACCTTACTTTATACCCGCTCAATATATCCCGTATGGGTATATTACATATTTTTTATCCAGGTAATTTCAAACAAAATAAAAGGAGACTTGAAAGCCAAGTCTCCCGATTATAACTTACTTAGAAATCATCACTATATTACGAGTTGTATGATGGGTATATATTAATGAATACCCTCTTTTACCAGCATCCATTCCTGACAGCCATAATCCGTTATGCCCCATTGTCCGACCGATGCGCCGTCTTCCGTAGAATTACTGAATACTTCAAGATATTTACCACTATTTTTATTCACAATATGGCAATAGCCCTCTTCCGTCTCTTCTAATAACCAGATCTGGGAATCGCGTTCCGCATAACTGCTTTGAATTGCCTTTGCCCCATCAACAGTACTTTCACTTTCAATATCCAGATACAGTCCACTGTTCATATTCTTGATTCTATAACTGCCATTTCCGGCATCTTCAAAATTCCATTTCTGGCACCAATGATCAGTAATTCCCCATTGACCTGATTCTGCCCCCTCATTCGTCAAAGCACTTTTTATCTCAAGATACTTGCCGCTGTTTTTATTAATAATGGCGAAATCATCGAAAGTCTCACTGACTTGTATACAGTCCAGTTCTGCGAAGCCAACATCTTTACTAAATTTTATCGAATTAGTGCCAGCATTTAAATAGCAGGAAAAACCACTCCAAAGGTAACGGTCCCAATTGACTGTAACAGGGTAATTAACCGTTCCTATCTGTGTTCCGTTTACGGTAACCATGTGAGATGCCTCTGTCCCCTCACCATTAGAATACCTGACCAGAATATTATAATTCCCAGAGTTTTCGACCTTGATGTTCTGGAAATCAACCGAGCTGTCTGACTCATTAATATACTGCACTTCCAGTCCGTTAGATGCATCAACAGCATTACCAGCCTGAGCATTTGTAATCGCTGCTTTTTCTGCTTCGTAAATACTCCCTTTCAGCGGAAGGGTGCCAACCCTTACATCATTCAGGTTATAACTTATTCCATCAATAGTCTTGGCATTGCTAAAGTTTTCTACATTTGTAGCCTGATAGAGAGTGGAATTATCCGGGCTCACATCAAAGCTCTGGCTAAATCCTGAAAAATACCCGCCCGCCAGGTCATTATAATCATAGGTCACCGCCATTGGCAGCCGCTCCCATGAACCCCTGCCAAGATTGTAGTTCACATAAAAATTCTGTCCGCCACTGATACTATCGCTGCTGTCTGTCCCCCACTTCGCAGAGATCACAACCATACCGTTGGGACCGCCCGCATCAATCCATTTTACATAGGGAGAAGAACCGATTCCCCTGCCGTCCGCCAGAGCAACTCTGGTTCCAAGGCTTCCTGCATCCCATGTCACGCCGTCATCGGAAAACTTGCAGTAGACAACAGCATTATTCTTACTCAGACTCGGGCGGTTCACCATTTCATACGTTGCCATATACTTTCCGCTTGGCAGCTCTGTTACCGTTATCATACCCGGTCTATCGCTCGTATTATTTATTGCCGCAACATTTGTAAGTCCGCTCCAATTCACGCCGTCAGATGAGGTTTTAAGAGAAACTGCCTGCAGAACCCCATCGGATTTCTGTCTTTCATCAGAATAATAGCACACTAAATCTCCCGATTCGCTCATCCCCAAAAACGGCTCCCAAACAGTTGTGGTAGTAGAAGTAGTACTCGGATCATAAATACAAGCGCCCCCATTATCTACCTCACTTAGAAACGTCCATGTGTATCCGCCATCCATACTCTTATAAAGGACTATTCTGGACTGAGTATAAGGATCATCATCAAAAATATTACCTGCAAGTAAAATGGTACCGGCCGGCATATCCCCAACCTGAACCGGCAGTTCATAGAGACATGGCTGGGAAGTCCTTAACAGACCATATTCTTTGTCATATACATTACTGATAAGCTGCCAGTTATCTCCATTGTCCGTGCTTTTATAAATCGGATATACCTGTTTTGAAACACTTGTACCATCATCCATATCAACCGTAACATTTTTCAGCTGGTCATAGGTACATAGCAAAGTGCCATTCGCGCTACCACTATTTTTCAGACATATGATTCTTGAATAAGTAGCTCCTCCAGGATCAAACGTTGACTCATTGTCAGAAACATAAACAGCCACTCCATTTTCTGTTGTCTTTGCAGACACCGAAATGACGAAACAAAACACCATCATAAACACTGCCGCAAGAGCAGTCAGTCTACGGCACAAAGTATACCATCTTCCCATTTTTATATCCTCCTCGTATACTGGAATGTACATGTACAATGAATAATCAAATATACCCTTTGGTCGATTGACTCCTCCATTATTCATGTATAAGTAATCATGTCTTTGTACTGTATTTTACAAAGTCTAGGAAATCACAGAACTTTAAAAATTATTCTCAAAGTTAAACACTGGCCGCCCCTCTTTATCCCATTCAATCCTCATACGGTACACATGCCTGTTAGGATCGTATAACAGATCACCATCAATCTCATCATATTGTCTGGCATGATAGACCATAATGTCCCCTTTTCCATCCTCTGCTTTTGTAAATGAATTGTGCCCGGGTCCGAGAATCCCCTTTTTCCAATCCGTTTTAACAACGGGAACTCTTTCCTTTTTCCATGCACGCGGATTCAACAATTCTCCATCTTCCGGAATGCTCAGCATTCCCATACAATAGCATTCACCTGTAGCACTTGCTGAATATGTCAGGTATAACATATCATCATGCCGCAGTAATGCCGGACCTTCATTTACCCAAAAATCAACCCTCTCCCAGTCGTAATCCGGAGATGTCAAAAGCACATGGGGGGTAGAAAGCTTTGACGGACTTTCCATTTCTGCTATATAAAGATTCGATATTTTCTTTCCTTCACTGACTTTTTCTGCCCACACACAATACCATATCCCTCTGTTCTGAAATACAGTCATATCAAGAGAGAAATCTTTGAATGAAAAATCATCCGCTGCCTGCATCTGCCCCAATTCCATCCAGGAATCCTTCAATGGATCATCTCCTGTACACGCTAAAACATAAGGGCGTATTGCCCATATATCATCCTTATTCCCCGCCGCAAAATAAATAAACCATTTATCTTCAATACAGTGAATTTCCGGGGCCCATATATGGATACTCATAATTCCCTTTCTATGCTTCTCCCATATAGTAACTTCGTCTGCATCTGCCAGACCGTCAAGCGTTCTGCTGCCGCGAAGCACGATCCGGTCATATTCCGAAACAGAATAAAGGCAAATCTATTCCGCATATAATAAGCTGCTGCGTGCTGATATATGGTAAATCGCCGATTCTTTATTTTCTGCCCGCTGTGAGGTTGTATACAAAATATATTTTCACTGCCAGACTACAGAGTTTCTCTATCTAATATCTTATAATTCAGATAAATGGCTTTCGGTGAATACTCTTCTGAATCGATCTGAGCAAGCAATTCCGAAACCGCAGTTGCCGCCACACCCTCAAGATTTGTAGATACTGTTGTTAATTTGGGAGAAATAAATTCCAGAATATTAATGTTATCAAATCCCATTAACCCATAATCTTTTGGTATAGACATCCCATTCTGCTGTCCCCAGCGCATCACATTCAATGCATAGCTGTCGCCGGAACATAAAAAGGCTGTCCTTTTTTCTCTTCCTTCTTTAATCACGCACTTCACATCAGGAAGATAATCAGTTTTGCCAATCACCGCTGATTCAAGTTCAGGATATTTAGCAACTGACGCCCTAAACCCTAAAAGTCTCTGTTCATGGACATATATATTTTCTTTCTCTTTCACAGCCAGCGGAGGACAGATAAAGACAACTCTTTCATATCCTTTGGACACGATCAGATCGACTGATTCCATAGCCGCTGTCATCTCATTTACCTGTACTGTGGTTATTGCATCTGACACTTGATTCCCTATGCAGACAATCGGGATATGCAGTGAAAGCAAAAATTCTTCAAACTCTTTTCCTTTATTAATCGGACTGATCAGTATCCCTTCCATCTGACGGTCCGCAAGTCCTTGTATCAGCTTCTTTTCCCAATCCAGACTCTCATCACAGACCACAATATTAGTGAAATACCCTCTCTTGTCTGCTTCCTTATTTATAATATTTAAAGACTGGACAAAATACATATTTTCTATATTAATCGTTACCACGCCCAGGGACATTGTTCTGCCATGATTCAAACTTCTGGCCAGCAGATTCGGACGATAATTATATTCTTTGGCAACTGCCAGAATCCTTTCCCGTGTCTCCTTCCCAACGCTTCCCCTGTCGTTTAACGCCCTTAATACAGTTGTTCTTGATACACCACATTTTTCAGCAATTTGATTTACAGTGATTGCCATCTCCCATTCCCTCCGTTCATCCATAAAACCCGAGCCAGCCATGCCTGGACATATGATACTCTGCTTAAAATCAGCTTAAGTATAACACCAATCCACAGCCGCCGCAACGAAGAGATTGTCTGAGTTCAAAGTGCATTATACGAATGTTACTCAGAATCTGCGGGAACGTACAGTAACTTAGACATCTATGCGAATCATATTAAACGACAGTGGTTCGATTTCTGCAATACAACTGCCAGACTCAATCACTGCACTTTCTCTTGAACGCGGTATGACAGCCTTATGATCATATTGATTCGTCATCTTTTTGTCTTTTGCCGTCATACTTACAAAGCATTTCACCCCCTTAAGCTCGAAATTCTGGAGTATAACTTCTACTTTCATTGAATGTTCTTCACTCTTATTCACTATAAAAACAGCAATTTCATTTTCAGCATCATTCCAGACAACGACTTCATCAAGGTATGGGACATGTTTAAAACCATCACATTCATAGGCTGGTCCCAACGCATTGCTCCTCAAAACTATGCCATTTGCATAATTTGCAAAATAATAGAATGGATAATAGATGGTCTGGAGCCATAGCCCGCCGTTTTTCTCCGTCATAATGCATGCACTGACATTAGTAAGAAGTGACTGGCAGGCAATCTTTATAACATCGGCATTTCTTAACATTACCATCTGCATTCCCGCAAAAAGAAGGGCATCCTCCAGTGTATATATTTGTTCACTAATTGCAGGCGCTATATTCCAGGGTTCTTTTGACACTTCCACATTCACAGAATCACTTGGGACTGCCCACACCCCCCATTCATCCATACTAAATTTAATATCTTTTCCAGAGCGTTTTTTCTTCTTAACTACCTGGGCAGCGGAGCGTACCGTTTTTATATATTCCTCCATATCGAGAGTCTGGGCTAAAAACGCCTTTGTACCTTTTTCCTGTCCCCCATAGTACTGGTGCAGGGCCAGATAATCAATCACATCGTATGTCTGTTCCAGGACCTCCATATCCCACATTGGATATGTCTCCATATTTGACAGGGAACTGCCGCATGCAATCAACTCTATCGACGGGTCTACCAGCTTCATAGTCTTTCCGGCTTCTGCAGCGAGGCACCCATATTCATATGCACTCTTATGCCCTATCTGCCACACGCCGTCCATTTCATTTCCAAGGCACCACATCTTCACTCCATAAGGCTTTTGTACACCGTGGTTTTTTCGCAATTCACTGTACTCCGTCCCCCCGGGGAAGTTGCAGTACTCAATGTATTGGACTGCCTCTTCTATTCCCCTGGTTCCCAGATTTACCGTAAAGATTGGCTCAACACCTGCTTTTCGCGCCCAATGGATAAACTCATTTGTCCCAAACTCATTCGTTTCTATCGCCTTCCACGCAAGTTCAAGCTTCCTTGGCCTGCTCTCCCTCGGGCCAACACCATCTTCCCAACGGTAAGCAGAGACAAAGTTCCCTCCCGGGTAGCGAACAGATGTCACTCCCATTTCTCTTACCTTCTCCAGCACGTCGCCGCGAAATCCTTCGTCATCAGAACTTAAATTTTCCGGTTCGTACACCCCTGTATAAATAACTCTTCCCATATGTTCCAGAAATGAACCATAAAGCCTAGGGTCAATGTTCCCTATTTTAAAATTTTTATCGCAAACAATTTTAGCCTCTAACATACAAATCTCCTTAACCCTTTAATCCGGCGCTTGCCATACCTTCCACAAAATACTTCTGTCCGGCCATATACAGGATAAACATAGGGAGCAGTGAGATCAGTGCTCCTGCAAATGCCGCCCCATACTCAATTGTATTCTGTCCTATGAATAATGCCAGACCATTTGCCAGTGTCCGCATTTGTGTCTTGCTCGTCACAATCATCGGCCACAGCAAATCATTCCATGATCCATTGATACTTAATATAATCAGCGTAATCGCTGCTGGTTTCACCTGCGGCATCATGATCCGCCAGAAAATTCCCATTTCTGAAAGTCCATCAATCCTGGCAGCCTCGGCCAGCTCTTTCGGTATTCCTGAGAAAGCCGCCCGCATCATAAAGATAGAACCGGCAACCGCAACTCTTGGTATAATCAGCCCCCAGTATGAATCATACATTCCCAACTTAAATACAACGAGGAATAATGGAACCATAATAACCTGAAAGGGGACCATCATTGTAGCTAAAGTCATTAAGAACAGTCCTGTCTTTCCTTTGAAGTCATAAAAAGCGTATGCATAACCGGCCATACTATTCACAATGACAGCCAGCAATGTCGTGCCGCCTGCATAGATCACAGAGTTAAGCATATAGCGCAGTATATTAATACGATCCTGTACATCAACAAAATTTTCTACAGTAAGTGACTGTGGTACAAATGTAGGAGGCCAGGATATTATTTCTTTTTCCGGCTTAAATGCACTTAACGTCATCCAGATAATCGGCACCAGAACCAGCAGAGCCAGAATGACTAAAACGATAAATATGGGAATACTGATCGTTACATCTTTGATCTTGATTGCCTTTTTCTTTTTCATATTAATCCTCCTGATTCATTTTGTGGTACATCAGCACAGTTACAACCATAATTATCGCAAATAAAATCACGGACATGGCAGAAGCGTATCCCATACTTGAACGCGATGAGAATGCTCTGGAATAAATATAAGTGACCGTAGATTCGGTTGTATAGTTAGGCCCGCCATTTGTCGTAATATATATAATATCAAATATCTGCAGTGCCCCTGCAAACCGTGTCATTAAAATGTACCAGAAGGTTGGCCTGATGGATGGCGCTGTAATATGCCAGAACTGCCTTATCTTCCCTGCCCCGTCCATCTCTGCCGCTTCATATAAGGAAGCTGATACCTGCTGGATTGCCGTCACATAAATAATTGCAGAAATCCCGAAGCTTCTCCATATAGATATGAACGAAACTACAAATATAGTAAGGCCCGGTGTATTAAGAAAATTAATCTTCCCAAGCCCCATAGATTGTAATGCTGCTGTAACAAAGCCAATATTGGAGTGCAGAATCATCTTCCACATAATACCAATAGCCGTCGCAGAACATATCACAGGCAGAAAATAAACCGCTCTGAAAATCTTGTTCTTGATATTATTCTTAGCAATCAGCGCCGCAACTACCAGTGCTCCCAGAACCTGCAGTGGTACCTCCAGGCCAGTGAAAATAGCCGTCACTTTTAAGCTGTTTATAAACCGACTGTCCTGAAATGCCTCAGCAAAATTTTCAAGGCCGATAAAGCGCGCCGAATCCATTGTAATAGATACATCGAATAAGCTTAATCCGAATGCAATAATAAGAGGCACTACACTAAACAGAATCAACAAAATGACCGATGGGGCCAAAAAGAGATAAGCACTTCTGGAAGGCTTATTCCAGTATTTTATCATTTTCTTCATTATCACTTCTCCTACCTGCCTCAAGTTCCCAGTGAAAGGCGGCTGGTTCAGCCGCCTATTTGCTGCCATCCGCAGACAACAACACCATTAAATCAATTATTTACTATATTCCTCAACTATTTTATCTGCTGTATTCTGAGCTTTTTCAAGTGCATCCTCCACCGATGCATTACCAAATGCTACCGAGTTAATCATTTCCGGAATAACATCGTTTAAAATATCATTAATACCCGGGAAACTTGAATCAACAATAAAATCCGTTGGCGCATCCGGATTTGCAGAAGACATCACACTAAGCTTTTCACTTTGTTTGTATTCCTCTTTTTCCTGAACGGAATATGTATAGGCTGGGAAACCATTTGACACAGACCACTCTAAAGCTGGGCTGGAGCCTTCTGTATTTTCTGAATTCCACCACTCAATGAACTTATATGCAGCTTCTTTTTCCTCATCACTTGCCGTTGTTGTAACAGAGAAACCAAGAACCTCTACTGAATTCATGTCTCCTGCATCTCCCTGAGGTATCAGGCCAATTCCATAATTAACACCTGCCGTATCAAGCCCCGCTGTTACCCACGGCCCGCCGACTGTCATACCAATCTGCCCTGCACTTACCATAGAATCTGTATCAGCTTCCAGCGGGTTATCTCCGTTGTCGATTAGTGTCTTGTACATCGTAAGAAAATCAGTGTATCCAGTGTTTCCTGCGAAATCTGCCTTCCAGCTGCCATTATCATCTTTTACTGCCAAACCGCCTAAGCGCTGCATCATATGTGCAATCTGATATGGATAATCATAAGAAATACCAGAGCCATAAATATTCTTGCCCTCATCCGTAATCTTTTCAGCATATGACTGCCACTCTTCCCATGTTGAAGGAGGTGTCTCCGGATTAAGTCCCGCCGCTTGGAATAAATCCTTGTTCCAATACATGTAATAACCTACAACCTGAAATGGAACAAAGTACAACTTATCCCCCTCAGAGCAATAGTCGAGATATGATTGTATGAAATCATCCTTATTTAGATTAGTCTTATCAAACACATCGCCGATATCCTGCATATAGTCCCCGTATGTAAACCTATATGCACTTGAACTTAAAATCATGGTAGGGCCTGTTCCTGCCGCAAAGGCAGTGGATAGCTGGCTGTCAAAATCTGAAGATATATCCATCTCAACAGTGATTCCATCTTTGTTCTCTTCATTATACCGGTTTACTAATTCAACCAGCATATCGCCATCTGAGCCTGTAAAACTATTCCAGAATGATATTGTCGTACCTTTGGTGCTTTTCTTTACATCCCCATCATCTGTTTTTGACCCCTCCTTGGAATCGCTTCCACAAGCTACCGTTGAGAAAATCATCATTGCTGAAACTCCAAGCGCAGCTAATCTCTTCCACTTGTTCACTTTTTTCATAATTATTTCTCCTTTTCTTCAACTTTTTAGCAAACATACTTTACCGGTTTGTCGTATGTCGGCTTTTTGCAGCGATTGTACACGTGTAACCCGCTTTTATAAATTAAGAATATTATTTTTGTGCATAAATGTCAATAAAAAATTATAATACCGGCATTTTGCATCATTTTTTCACATAACTTTTGTTAAATATTGCATGTTAATTTAGCAATTATCAGATTTATTTTTATATTTTTTTATATTAACAAAACGTTCACGAGTACATTTCATACTCCCACACCATATTTCCTGAGGTATATAAAAAAAGAGTTCCCGGCAAGCCTACACACTCACCAGGAACTCTCCGCAAACTGTTCTATTCAAATATTACCGCCACACGGATACTCAACTCCGACACTGCATTCGAGACCCGCATTGTTCCAATCCCTGACACCCTTTGATTTCCATACGTGAACTGGCCACTCCATAAGCTTTACTATAGGGTTATTTTATCTCATTTACCGGCGGAAGGCATATATGATCCTTACAAACATAATATGTTGTTTTTCCGTTCAGCAATTTAAACTCCGGCGTTTCTTCCTTTAAGATCTTTATATCTGCATACAGCGGAACGCGGCTGATGATTTCTTCTTCTGTGTCCGTTTTCGACAATATAGCCGTAATCTTTTGAGGCGGATAGTCATATAGCAGAAGCGCAGTCAGAAACATACAGTATCCCGCCGGATAGCCCTCCGCTAGATGGGACATATATGCAAGCTGCTGCTCTGCTGCACTTTTATAAGCTTTATTATCTGTAATCTGAAAAAGCCGTACAAGACAATAAGCCATCACGGAATTTCCACTGGGTATTGCACCATCATAGGTTTCTTTCGGCCTCGTAATCAATCTGTCATTCCGGTCTCCGTACAGAAAAAAACCTTCTCCATTCGGATCCTCAAACTGCCGCCGTGCTTCATTACAGATCTCTTCTGCACGCCTTAGGTACTTTTCATCAGAGACCGCCTCGTAAAGACTGAGCAATGCCGCTGTATAATATGCATATTCATCAAGAAATCCGTTTACAGCTCCAGCTCCATTGCGGCAGCTGACAAAAAGTATATTTCCGTCTGCCAAGTTTTTCTCAATGAAACAATGCGCTTGCACGGCCGATTGAAGATATCGTTCCTTTCCGGTGACCCGGTATAGTACCACCATAGCAGAAAGCATCAGAGAATTCCATGTGGTAAGGACTTTATCATCCAGATGGAGTTTTGTTCTTAACTGCCGATTCTCATATAAAAGCTTTTTTTCTTTATGGAATTTATCAGAAATAGGATTTCCATTCAACAGGTTTGGTATATTTTTCCCCTCGAAGTTTCCCTTTTCAGAGATTCCGAAATAACTGCAGAATTCCTCCCCTTTTTCTCTACCAAGTATATTACAAATTTCTTCATAATCCCAGATATAATATAATCCTTCCCTGCCCTCACTATCCGCATCCTGGGCAGAGTAAAATTCACCGTCAGGTCCTGTCATTTCCCGCAAAATATACTCCGCAGTTTTTTCTGCTGTATCCAGAAACATGTTTTCTTTAGATATTTTAAATGCGGCTGCGTATGCGATCATGAGCAGTGCATTATCATATAACATTTTTTCAAAATGAGGAACGAGATAAAAACGGTCTGTGGAATATCTGGAAAATCCATATCCAATATGATCAAAAATCCCCCCTCTTCGCATTTGCTCCAAAGTTTTCTCTACCTGATACCATTTATCATCAAGCCCAATCCCGGAATACAGCATAAGAAATATTAGATTATGGGGAGTTGGAAATTTAGGTGCTGAACCGAACCCACCGTAGTTTTTATCAAAGGATCTTGTAAATAATTCTGCTGCCTGCCCGGGGAGTCCGCTGTCTATTGCTTTTCCAGCCCGCTTTTGCAATTTATCTTCTGAATTGCCCGCATTTGTATCTATTTGACTTAAAATCTGTTCTGCTGACTGCAGCAAACCGGCTCTCTTTTGTTTCCAAAGTTTATTGATCTCCAGTAACAGTTCCCGAAATCCCATCATACCAGAACGGTTCACAGGCGGAAAATACGTTCCTGCGTAGAAGGGCATCTGCTTTGCTGTCATAAAAATACTCATAGGCCATCCTCCACTCCCTGTCAGTGTCTGGCAGACAGCCATATACACACTATCTATATCGGGACGCTCTTCCCTGTCTACCTTAATGGAAATAAAATTTTGGTTTAGAATGGCGGCAATTTCCTCATTTTCAAAACTCTCATGTGCCATCACATGACACCAGTGACAGGTGCTGTAGCCAATACTTAAAAAAACGGGTTTATCTTCCTGCCTTGCTCTTTCAAATGCCTCATTACACCATGGATACCAGTCGACAGGATTTTCCGAATGTTGTATAAGATATGGACTGCTTTGACCTCTTAGATGGTTACTACTCATAACGGTCCTCCTTTTAGATGTTCCTTAAAAGCATTTCCACTATGCGTGCAAACAATACCTTACGATCCAATCCCTTTTGGCATCAATGACTGCCTGTACACATTGTCCGGTTCCTAATTGGAAACTGCCGCTTGAATATAGACCCTAGTTATACTTTTGTTGAGCTTTGATTTCATCATAAATATCAATACTATCCTGGAATCTAGCATCCTCAGTAGACCCCATCACTACACAGATGTATGTTTCTCCGTTAATAACTGCCGCAGATACTAGGCAAGCACCGGCCAGACTGCTGTTACCCGTCTTTAGACCGATCACCTCAGGGCGATACCATTGGCTGCTTGGATTGAGAAGTTCATTTGTATTATTGTAAGTAACCACTCTCCCATTCGCCCATCTTTCGGATGATGTATAGCTTGCCACAATTTCCGAAATGATGGGATTATCCAAACATGCTTTTGCAATAAGGGCAAGATCATAGGCCGTAGTATACTGACCATCGGCGTCATATCCATCTGGCACTACAAAATTTGAATTCTCAGCCCCAAGCATCTGGGACTTTTCATTCACCTTATCCATGAACACATGAATGGATTGCTTATTCGTCAGGCTGTTATCTCCTGCAATTTTCTTTCCGGTATTCACAGCAAGCGTATACGCCGCGTCATTGCCGGAAGGAAGCATAAGGGCAATTAAGAGCTGTCTGACTGTCAGGGTATCGCCCTTAGTCAGCCACGCTCTTGATGAATCCCCGTGAATCATTCTAATTTCTGCACCTACAGTCAGTTCATCATTCGGTGAAAAGTAGTCAAGCACTGTCAATGCCGTAATCATCTTAGCAGTACTGGCGGGTGCAATTCTATGGGTACCGTTTTTCTGATATAGTACAGTGTTTGTAGCTGCACCCATTACAATGGCATTTTGGGCTGAAATATCCACTGAAATAGAGTTATCTGCGTCGAGAATTGATGAAACCGTCCCGCTCTCTCCGCCGTCCATTTGTGAAAACTCTCCATTGTTTATCATACTTTCTTTACCAGTGAATGGAGACCCTTTGCTGACACCTAATAGATTTCCTCCTCCAAAGACTGCAACTGTTATGATTATACAAAGTACTATACATACAGCGCTGTTATAAATACTTTTTCTCTTTTTTGCCTTCCATCTGTTTCCTTTATCGCAATTTACACTAATGTTTTGATGTACCATCGTTATCCTTAACTCCTTTCTGAAAGTAAAAAATCACTCTTCTTGATATATAGAATATCAGAATAGAGTGATTTATGTTTTCGCTTTCCTTTATGGATAACATATGATTTTGTACGAAATTTCTTACGATTTTCCTACGAGCACCAATGATACCTCAAAAACAGGTATGACCACCGTACTTTGGGCGGTAATTTGCCGTAATGAAGTTACTCAGTCCGGCTCCGCCTGCAGCTGCTTCGCTTAATACAACCAGGCCATAAAACTGCTCAAATATTCTCTCTAATCGTTACTGAGGAATCGTACCTCCTTCGTTCATGACCTTGATTAGCGCATGATCATCTATTTTTTCTACAGCTACCTTAAAGCTTGTATCTGTACTACAAGTAGCTCATCGTTCGTGTACCAAAATACTGTCACATTATCAGACCATCTATACGTTCTTTATCATGTGCCGCAGCGTGAAGTAGCACATCCAAATCGTTTCCCTTGCTCAGACCGGCATAACCAGAATACCAGGCATTTCCGGCAGCCTGTGGATATCAATTTCCATGCCCCGCTTTTCACAATATCCATTTATTATAAGTACAGTCCGATGTCGCCTGGGTAATAAAAGACGCAGATTCGTAAGGCGACCTTTGAAGTGATCATACCAGAGGAACATTGTAACCGTTGTATGGTGGAGTATCTTCCAGGGATGGAAAAACAACTTAACTGTAAAAAACCAATGCTAAGCTTCCCGATTATGTATTATTGTTTTTATATCGTTGGTGTCACAGTAATTATATTTTTACAAAATTTCTTTCATAATAGATATTTTGTTTATAACACAGATACAATTATTAGAAAAATACTTATATGACATTTTGACCCCAGCATCTTATAAATAGCATACAGATTTTTCCAGTCTTTTCATGCAGTTTTTTAGCTTTTTATTTCATGTTTGAATAATAATAATACATTGATGTAAGTATATAAGTATGGACACCAAAAGTTTATCAGGCTTATAATCTATATCATACTAAAACGTAGGCGATATTTCTGCTAAATAGTTCAAATATTGCCAGTGTTATAGTAAAATTAAATTTTAGAACCTTTAGGAAACACGGTATGGCTTAATGCTCTACACTATCAGAGAAAGGCAGCCTATATAATCTAAGGAGGATTCATATGACATGGGCGTTCAAGCAGAGTTAATGATTCAAGCAGCAGAACAATTAAAATCAGAGATTATTGCCTATCGAAGGGCATTGCACCAACAGCCAGAGGTTGGCGCCTATCTGCCGAATACGAAAGAATTTGTGAAAAAGGCCCTGTCTGAAATGGGGTATGCGCCGATTGAAATTTGCGAAAGCGGAATTGTCGCCACGATTACCGGAAAGAATACCGGAAGTTGTATTTTGTTGCGTGCCGATATGGATGCCCTGGCAATAAAAGAACAGACAGATTTACCATTTCGCTCAGAAAACGGCAAGATGCATGCATGCGGCCACGATATGCACACCTCAATGTTGCTCGGAGCTGCCAGACTGCTCAAAACATATCAATCCGAACTCAAGGGAACTGTTAAATTGGTGTTCCAACCGGATGAGGAAGGCTTTACCGGCGCAAAGGCCATGCTTGACGCAGGCATTTTAAAATCCCCTGCCCCGCAGGCAGGATTAGCGCTTCATGTTCACTCCGGCACACGCTCCGGCCTTGTACTGTGTGGCAAGGGTACAATTATGGCAGGCTGCACACTGTTCCGGATTTCTGTGCAGGGTACGGGCTGCCACGGCGCGATGCCGGAGACGGGAGTTGACCCCATCAATATTGCCGCCCATATCTATCTTGCGCTCCAAGAGATTACAGCCAGAGAGATCACTGCAAAGAGCCCGGCGGTCGTCACCGTAGGGAAATTTTGTGGCGGACACGCACCTAATATCATCCCTCAGGAGGTGGTGATTGAGGGCACAATCCGCACTTTTAACCGCGACCTCTCCGCCCAGATTCTACGCAGGCTAGATGAAATCTCCCGGGCAACTGCCCAGGCTTTCCGTGGTAGCGCCATAGTGGAAGAACTGGCATCGGCCCCACCGCTGCACAATGACTGCAAACTCGTCGACCAGATGACCGACTATGTGAAAGAACTGTTCGGAGAGCAGTCCGTCTATCTGATGGAGGAAGGCGGCATGGGCTCAGAGGATTTCGCTTCCTATACCTATGAACTGCCTTGTGCCTACCTAATGCTTGGTGCGGGAACACCGGACGAAACCCCTCTTTATGGCAAGCCAATGCACAATGAGGAAGTAATATTCAATGAAGATATTCTGACAAAGGGCACCGCCATTCATGCATATTGCGCGTTAAGGTGGCTATGTGGCGAGTAATTGAATAACATGATAAAGGGCTGACGTGAAGGTTAAGAAGGGCAAGGGTTCCTGCCTCGCATCTGCAGCAATCTGCGTCTCATTGATCACTTCCGATAACATGTAATCGTGTCTCCCACTTGGATTTCATATTTTGAAGTGAAACGATCAGGCTAGATTGTTGCCGATAAAAATCTATCCTGCCACAAATATCTCTCAAGGGGAGAAACCACATACTGAAAGAAACCTTCCATTTTGTAATCCGTCTTGTAGCTCATTTTGAGTATGTATACAACCGCATGCAGAACACTGTTGTGCTACTGGTATACTCCGCCCCTCATAATACGTTTGCTGATTACGCACTCAGCACAGTCCATCATTTCCTTGCCCTGTTTTGTATTGTACTCAATCAAGTAAACGACCTTGTGCAGATATAGGAATTATAGGCAATCTATCATATCTCCACTTATATTATTTACCCTTTTTCCGTTTCTTCCTCCACAGGACGCCATGCCTCACCAAAGTTTACATCCTTAAATAACGAGGCAAGACCTGTGATCTGCTTGAGACGCAATACCTCATCCCTATCCATTCCCAAATGTTTTGAGATCCATGCATCTGAACGTCCAAGCTCATGTAGTTCTTTTACAATGTTACTCATCAGATCCACATCGTGAGACCCCCGTGCCCTGTTGTGACGCACGGTACTGGCTATACGTTTGTCAAGTGGTTTCTTGATAATAGAGACCGGTAACAATCCTTGTTCTCTTTCATAGATATCCGGATGGTCCATCATTACTTGGTACCGATGGAAACCATCAACAATTAAATAAACATCCTGTGATTTTGAATAGTAACAAACCACCGGCATCGTATATCCATCTTCCTTAATACTTTCGTATAACAGCTTCATTTCAGGTGGTGGTACTTTATTCGGGTTATAGTCATTGGGCCGTACCTTTTCTATAGGAACAGCGATTACATCATAAACTGGGCTTCTATACTTCATAATTCAATTCCTCTATGCTTTTGTATTTACAACGTATGGCATCCAACCGTTTCTGTTGCTGTCGTGTCATCCCGAACCCCATGAAACGGCAGATATGATCATTTTTCAAAATACAATAACACATCCGTTTCCAACTGGGGATATCCCTTGTGGATTTGATATCGTCCGTATCGTCTGGTATTTTCCCTTCAAATATAATCCGTGATTTTTTATTCAATGTATAATTTGAAACGCCATTTCGTCTTATGTGATATCCATGTTCAAGCAGGTCCTGAATCACGACTTCATCCAAACCTCCTCCGGTCTCATGCCAGAACTGGATAGATGTATTAAATTTTTTTATGTAGTTATTTCGCAGTCTTTTTGGTAATGTATCCAAAAGAAATATTGTGTAAGTTTTCCACGTATGCCCCTCCGGCAAGAAAATATTCCGGTAACCCATTGCTTTCGTCTTTCCATAAATTGCAGCAAAATTCGCCCCCTGTACACGACCAACAAGCTTACTCCAAATCTCCGGGTCTATGACACGGTATAGATTCAGAGCGTCCTTAGCATAGTCATTGAACGGAGAAGCCACACGCATTTGTGACGGTTTGAGACCTGCCATATAATAAAGATCATATAGATGGTTATAATCATAATTAAATAAATAATTGGCATGCCACACATCATTGATTGTCCAATCATATAAAGGTGAGGCACACCAGACATCTTTAAATTGTTTGCTGATCCAGCAGGTATCTTTGTACCCATATTTTTTATTCAAAAATCCACTATACCGCTGTAAGGACTCATCAGCCCGCATCCCCAGCAGGCAAACAGTTTTCCCGCCATTATGGACCTTTCTGTACCATCGTCCAAACTGTTTTGCCAAATCCTCCTGATGCATTCGGTAGCGATAGGTTGTTATCCTGTTATTTTCCAGATTAATAACGTATTCTTTTTTGGGCATCTCCCGTACCCAGATATCCTTTTTTGTATCATCCCAAGGATACCAATACATCTCATAACTGCTTAGCGCTGTTCTGGTTGCCATAGGCAGACACACCCAGAAAGGCTCCACTTGGTCTTTTATCCGTTCAAAGGTGCGATCTACATACTCTGTCGTCATAGAATACTGCGCCTCAAAATCCTGATGAAATACACCAAGGGTTCTTTCAGGATAATGCTGATCTCGATAGTCCAGGGCCAGATTGAGCAGCAAACCGCTATCCTTGCCTCCAGAAAAGGAAATATAGATATTATCAAATTCTTCAAAAAGAAAATGCATTCGATCTAAAAACGCATCGTAAACATTCAGATGTAAATACTCTTTTTTCAAAAAAGCACCTCTCTTTTGTTCATTCCGACTAAATGCCTTTCTCCAACCCCAAAAGGGACTGATTAGTGTGACAGTGATGGGGTAAATACGCTGATAAACAGCATGGCAATCCAAAAGCCCTGATCGCTATTGCCACCTATCTGGGGAATAGAAACAGATCACACTCTTCCCATTATCACCAAATGGTTACAGTTTAGGTAGTAGGTGCCGCCTGTAGTTCTCCATCCGCATTTAGCATGACACCACTGCAGAAGTTCTGAAAGAGGAACAAATCCTTCCACCATTCTGCTCATCTATGCAAATAGGATGTCTTAAAATTTTGGCCCTTTGAGCCGTACCTCCAATTACATGTTTACTGGCAGTTCATTTTCATTTTATCATTTTGCCCTATAATACTCAAGAAAAAAATGCAGTGGCAGCCCATAGATTATTATCCTTTATTCAAGTTTCATTGCCACGGTTCATGATTTAGTAGTATAATGGATAAAATATGCATTTGTGCATTTTAAGAAAGGTACTATATTATGAAACCACCGAAAACTCGATTTTCTTATGTATATGAGGATCTAAAAAGACGCATTGTCTCCGGACAGTTACAGCCTGGCAGCAAACTCCCCTCCTCCAGAAATTTATGTAAAGAATATAATGTTGGGATTGCAACCATTAAACGGGTACTGGATACCTTGAAGTCTGAAAGATTGATTGATATTCAGATGCGTCAGACTCCTGTAGTCCTTTCGCAAAACTTGAAAAGTCCTGATGGCTTTACTATTTTTGAGCAGCGGGATTCAATCCTGCAGGTATATGAAACTTATGGACGGCTATTGCCTTATTTGCTTGTATCCGCTGCACATTCCCGTCCAATGGATACTATGCCTCATTATCGGCAGGCTCAAAAAGCAGCTCAGCAGGGAATTACTCCCGAGAGCTGGAAAGCTTTGATTGCTTTGACACGAGACATTTTGAGTGCCAGCCATAACCCTCTGTTATGCGATCTACACACAGCCTTTGAGCTTCAGGGAAATTTTTCCTATTTTTTAGAGATATGTGCCCTCTCCCTTGACATAATGCCCCAAAAGCCTTCCTTTGAACCCAAAGCTATCATGGAGGTACTGTCAGAAAGTAATCCGGTTGAACAGTATTATCATTTACAAGCACTCTATCAAGACATGTATGACATTATCTTAGAAACTTTCACCCAATTTCAGACAGTATTCCTCAGTTTTCCCCACAAGTGCCGGCTACATTTGAATGGAATCCACTGAGGGGGAAAGATTACTATTATACCCGCATTGTCCATGACTTGACCAAAAAAATAGGAACAGGCATCTATGCTGCGGGATCTTATTTACCCTATGAAGCCCAACTGGCGAAGCAGTATGGTGTATCTGCCTATACGATTAGAAAGGCATTAGACTTGATGGAACGCAGAGGTTACACAAAGACACAAAACGGCAAGGGTACTATAGTTCTGACTCCCGATCAACTTAACACAGAACAAGCCCTACAAGATTTAACTACGAAACAGGATGCCCTTGTATATCTTCATGCACTGCAGCTCATGGTACTGTTAGCACACCCGGTGGCCGCCTGTACTGCACCGCAATTTAGTGAGGATGATTTAGAACAATTGGCTGCGCATCTAAATAAACCCGGGATTGCCCTCACTAATTTATTTCAAATGATTTTAGAGCGGCTGTCATTAAAACCATTACAAGTAATATGGACTGAAACCAGCCGTATTACAGAATGGGGATTTTATTTTGCATTTTACTCCCAAGGAGTCGGAGTGATTGAGCAGCTCAATGATATCACCCGGAGAGCATATCGCAGTCTGCGCACTGGTGATAACACAGAATTTGCCGAAAGCTTAGCCGACTCTTACCGTCTGATTTTAACTTCAGTTCAAACGTATATGGTAGAGAAATACAATTTTATCGAGGCCTTATCTGTTCAGGTTCCAATTAGTTTTTAACCATTCATCAACTGCCATAATACAGACAATGATTTAACTGTCAATATAAAAAACAAAAGCGCAGCCCTTAAGTGTCTATATAACGCTCCAGCATGAATTCCTCTTCAACCTGATATGATGCACATCCGTACAGCACTGGCAGACATACCACCAGTAGAGGTCAGAAATTGTGTTATACGGTTCCAGATAAAAATCACCATCGTTACTACGCCACCGAAAATCCGTGGCGTAGTTTCTAAAATATTTAACTATTAGGAGAGAATCCCGATTACCTACAACATTGATTCATATGTCAAAGTTATGGCATATCCAAATTATCATTTTTTCTTTCGGAGTTTTAAATCGATATTTTTCGTTGCCGCTACATCCTTAAGCAATCTGGCTATATAAGCACTCTTTTCTTTGAGCGTCAGCATTTCTATATCAGAATTATGCTCGATTTCCCAGAGCACCGCTTGAAGCTCTTGCAATTCCAAAAGATTTACCGCAATACAAAAAAGTGTCTTTTTACGTCCATCATTATAGTTGGACAGAAAAATATCCAGTATTTTCACCTTTTCTATCTGCTCCGCATTATAGGCTTCCACCCCAGAATGCCGGGCCTTCTCCAAATCAGCCTTTCGTCGGCGGTGTGTTATAAAGGAATCAAAATCGTCAATATGATCGTATTTTTCGCAAGGGTGTTCACTGCATTGGAAACAGTATTGAACACTGCCGTGCTCCATGCTGCATCTTGCGATTTTGCACGATTGATTTCCCTCACCGCCACCGCAGCCAGGGCAGTTTTTATTCAAAAACATGGGACAAAGCCCACAATTCAAACCGCAGAGGGAAAATAATTGATTTTGCCGGTTAAATCCTTTCATGGAACCTACTTAATCAACCTACCTGTAAACGATCAAGATAGGTTCTGATAATACTCGATCCAACAATTATAAAACTTAAAACTCATATCTCGTCCCATGCGAGAGCAACAAGCCATCTGTTAATTCCACACGCAGAATGATAGTGTTCTCATCGTCAAAATCAGTATGGCCGTTATCAATCCATTCAGCAAAGACCTTTTTCAGCTTTTCAGCAATCACACAATTCTCTTTTTTCCCGAAATAACCCAGACTGATGCTGTTCCCGTGCGCTGTAAACCACTCGCCGGCGATTGCAACAACAGGGTTTTCTTTTATATGTTTCATTATATTTGAGAGTGCATGGGTAATGACATAAAATGCCCCATTTTCGTAATAAGCATTTACATATCGCACATAAGGCGCCGCATTTCTGTTGTTGCTAATGATATAATCTTGTCTTTTCCGAAACGCTCAATCATGAACTTTTCTGCTTCTTGACTAAATTCTTTCATTAAATTATTCTCCTTTTAAAATACACTTTTCAACTCTGATCAAATTCCAGATAAACTGGAAGCTATTTTGTTATCAAAAATGTTTCAGTACCATTGCTGAGTAATTATCATATTGCTGAAACCCATATCGTTCATAAAACGCAATCATCTTAGGATCAGACGGCATAATTTTGACATAAAGGAAGTTTTCAAAGCAACTCATAATCCTTTTCATCAATTCATCGCCAATATGATGCCCCTGATATGCAGGGTCTACCAGAAGATAATGTAGAAATGCAACTGTTTCGCGGTCATCAAGTGCCCGTACCAGTCCAATCAGTTTGTTATCATCCCATGCTGAAATTACATGTGAAGAATTTCGCATCGCCCGAACAAGTTTATCCGGGTAATTCCCGGACTCCCATCCCACGGACAAAAACAGTCTTTGCAGTTCTTTCTCTGTAAAAATATAGGTGTCTTTATACTCAATTTTCATACCATAATCTCTCAAAATTTCCTATTTATTTTTCTGCTACTCCTTGACCAAGTTTCACTTAATGAAAGACTTTACTTGATCCAATATATTATCAGTACCTTTGATGCCTAACATAGGAATATTCAAGTTTTCCGCATTTATTCGATTGCTAAGTTCGCTCATAAAAATACCTTTACCGCTTATCTCTTTGTTAAAATCTGATGTGGTTTCCACACCGCAGTTTGGCGAACGATTTGCACCAATAATCCCGATTATCTCGAAACCGTAGGCATTGTATTCTGTTATTTGTTTCATCACATAATCAACTTGAACCATTAGCATTTTGTAAGATTCCGCTTTTTGCATTTCTTTACGAATACGGGTATTTTCAATAACGACAGGAACATCTGCCCCATCGTCGTTTCCTCTATTAAGCCCTAAACAGCAAAGTTCAGGACATGGCATTTGGACAATACCAATATCAGCATCAAGAAGAATTTTTATTACATCCTTAAAAGCTGCTGGAAAAACGGCTGTTCCATCAGATATTGAATTTTGATTTAATATACAATGCGCTATAAAAATAACTTTTTTGCTTCGACCGTCCTCAAACATAAATTTTCCTCTTATTAAGCCCAAATTTGTTTTTTGTTGTGTTACTCTCTGACAAACCGGAATTGTTATTTCCGTTACTCAGCAAGCTGTGTTAATGTATCACCTGCAATGCGATAGACTGTCCAATCAGACATGACCTCTGCTCCAAGCGACAGATAAAAGTCAATGCTGGGTTTGTTCCAGTCAAGGCACCACCATTCAAGCCGTCCGCAGCCACGTTCCATAGCGATGGATGCTAATTTTTTTAAAAGAGCTTTTCCGTAACCTTTACCGCGGCATTCCGGTTTGACATACAGATCCTCCAGATAAATACCGGCTCGTCCTAAGAACGTAGAAAAGTTGTGGAAAAACAGCGCAAATCCAACCTCTTTTCCGTCATGAAGAGCAAAAATGACTTCTGCTTTTTGTTTATCGAAAATCCATGTTTCAAGCGTGGCCTCGTCAGCCACTACTTCGTTCAGCATTTTTTCGTAATCTGCAAGTTCTTTGATAAATTGCAGGATCAACAAAGTATCTTTCCGTTCTGCATTTCTAAAAGTTAAATTCATTTGTGTTATCCTCAATAAAATGAAAGTTGTCAGAGTATCTTGTTTACCCTTTCAGGTTATCCAAAGCTTCGGGACAATTTGAGATAATCTCTCTAACTATCTGACAGCTTTCCATGTCTGGACAGTCACCGCATGTCGTCACATCTTTTTTCATTGCACACCGACGAATTTCGCAAAGACTATCGCAAAATACAGTTTTAATCCCTTCAACACGACAGCCTTGACAGTTGATGTGCTCAGGCAGAATGGGCGCATTATTCAACTCGGCCCACCGTTTTGCAGTTTTCTCACGCAACGCCTGATCGTCATTGATTGTTGCAAGATATGCGTCGCATTTTTCACAATCCAGCCCACAGTATGCAATCATATTTCTCATGGTTATGTACCTCCTTAAATTCCCTTTTATTTGTAACTTAGCTGTTCAGAAGTATTGCGATATTCTCACTAATTTCTGAAAAGGTAACATATGGATCATAGCAGGTTTAGCAGTTCTGTATGGATATTCCGTTTGTTCCTGCTACGCTGCTGCCTTCCCTGTAATCAATCGGCTTTCCCCATATTTGTTGGCCTACTTCTCGATAATAAACGGTGAAACGTATCGAAACTATCGCTACGCTTCATAGTTCGGGCGTCCACTTAAAACACCGACCATCGTATTCATAGCGCAGTATTCCGTCCATGCAATAAAAACGATGTTCCGATTGAATATCGGCTGATCTCGATATAAATCCTGGTCTTCCGATAATTTAGCACACCGTTTTCAAGACGCACATCATAAATCCCACATATAATAGCCTCTTCTGCCAAATTATTTCCTGAAGCAGAAACAAAACGAAAGCAACCGGTGATTGCGTTCTTGCTTTTTCACTTCGCCAATTCAAAACGAAATAAGGATACAGCGCTGAAATCCTTTATTAATTTCTCTCGTTGTCTTTCCTGACCAATCAGCCATATTTTCTCGTTAGAAACAATAAAATATCTATTTCAAAATCTTCTTGATTATCCAAGTGCTACCACCATCTATGCTATAAACAGTCGTTCCGTCATTCTTTTGCTGCTCATAGACGGACGCAGTTATACTTCTATATAAATTCTATCATCCATGATTTCTGAGTCTGTTATTTGGAACTTAGCTAAAAAATCCTAATACAAAGGTAACTATTATAATAACAATCGGAATATATACTGTGAAATCCCGTTTCATAGAGTCATCACTTAAATGTGGTTTTGCAATCCGCAATACTGCAATTAGTTTATAGCAAAAATACCCTATTATTGTTCCCATTACATTCGTAAGTAGGTCGTCTATATCGGTTGCTCTCAGTAACGTAAAGAGCTGAACAATTTCAATAGTGAGGGATAGCCCAAATCCAATCAATACTGTATTTCTCAAACGTTTAAAATTTTTACTAATAAGTGGACATACAAAACCCAATGGGACAAAAAGAAAAATATTCAAAATAAAACTCAAACTAAACCCATCGCTAAAAGGGATAAGATTTATATTTGGATTAAAAAATGTTTCTCCTAACTGTGAAATTCTTCTATATTCACTAAATGTAGGAATGCCAACAATATGCGATAGCATTACACATAAGTAATAATACATTGCCAGTGATAAAATAGCTGTTTTGACCTTAGGAATATCTCCATTTTTCTTGAATATCATAACTAGGAAAATGCCAATCAAGACGATTCCCAACAAGAAAATAGGCTCAATCAATAATAAGTCTTTTATTGCCTCAAACAAGCCGGTTTGGATTTCTACACTTGATTGATTATTTGCTACAGTCTCCATTTGTGTATACCTCTTCTGACGTTTTAATTATTATAAATCTTATAATCATCCTATCAAATTTCGTGACATGCTCCCACCACTCAAATCACAGATTTTGATATGAGCTTCTTGCTCAATGGCTATCATGAGTCAATATCCTCTCCATTCTTTGTAAAGAAAACACGCGGCTTACAGCAGATTTAACAGTTCTGTATGGATATATCCGTTTGTTCCTGCTACGCTGCTGCCTTTCTTGGGATCAAGCGGTTTCCCCGTAAAATCAGTTATTTTACCTCCTGCCTCCTGAATCAACAGCATACCGGCAGCATAATCCCAGGGATTCAGATATATCTCGAAATATCCTCCTTGTCTGCCACAGGCGGTATATGCCAGTTCCAGAGCGGCAGAGCCAATCCTGCGGACATCCTGGCACTGACCGAACACCCTGCGGAACCGGGCAAAGTTTTCATCGGCCAGCTCTCTTTTTGCTGTTCCCAATCCAATCATCGTGTCGGATAGTTTTTCTGCGTTTGATACATGTATGGGCTGTCCATTTAAGAAGCTGCCCTTGCCTTTAACCGCTGAAAACACTTCTTCATGGAAGGGATCATACACAATCCCCATAACAATTTCCCCCTGGCGGCAAAGGGCTAAAGATACAACACTGTGCTGGTAGTCGTGCATAAGGTTTGTAGTCCCGTCAACCGGGTCTAAAATCCAAAAGCTCTCCGCTTTCATTTCCTGCAAACCGGTTTCTTCACCAAGAAACTGAATATCCGGTGCAAGGGCAAACAGCTCCTTCTTTAAGAAATCTTGCACGGCAATATCTACCTGCGTTACATAGTCAGCAAGCCCCTTCTCTTTCACATGGGCAGCCATTTCACGGTTCTTTATGAACTCCTGCGTCTTTGTTACTAAACTGATAATTTTCTGAATATCCATATTCGTTTCCTCCATTGGCTACAATCACTGGTTAAAAACATCGTTAGAAAAAAGGGTTGAAAGAACTCAACAAACTGGAATTGATTGGCTTACTTCTCGATTGAAATAAACGGAGGGAATGCATCGCAACTATCGCTACGCTGCATAGTTTTGGCGTCTACATCAAAACTTCTGCCATCATATTCATAGTGCAGTTTTCCGTCCTCGCAATAAAAACGATGTTCTGATTGAAAAGCAATAGGCTTAAAACGCTCACCTTGTATAGGCTGATCCCGGTATAGCGCCTGATCTTCCGACAATTTCAGCACACCATTTTCAATGCGCACATCATAAATTCCACTTACGATAGCCTCTGCCGCCACATTTTTTCCTGAAGCTGAAATAAAACGAAAACAACCTGTAATTGCATTCGTGCTTTTTCGCTTCGCCAGTTCAAAACGAAACAGGGATACAGCACTAAAATCCTTTCTCAATTTCTCTCGTTTCCCATCCTTACCAACAAGCCATATTTTCTCGTTAGATACAATAAACATATCTATCTGCAATCCACTTTGCGAATATTTCAGATTAGAAAAGGATATTTGGTCAGCGTATACGCCCTGTAACGCACCATTCTCCAGTTTGTAAACCAATTCCTTTGTAACCAGCGTTTTGCCATCCACATTCATTTCAATAAAGTTAATAATTTCTTTCATTTACATTCGGCCTTTCTTCCATCTTGACATACGCTTTCTCCGCCTAAGGCGGCTCATCGTTCTTTGCCAATAAGCATTAAATTAGTTCTGTAACCAGAACTTACAGCAATGCTTTTATTTTCATAGCAACATCATCTGTACTCTTCAATCCAATCATTTTATGCAAGTGCAGCTTATACACAAGAAGGTATACTAAAAATAGCTCTACAAACTGGACACTATCTCCTAAACTTCATCGGGGTATATCTCATACCGTCAGTTAATTGTTCACAATCTGTATCCACGAATCCGAACTTATGATAAACAGGAACTGCATATGGAGAAGAATTGACTGTAAATTCTTTATTTTCGCTATGATTCAAAAGGTATTCCCATAGCTTTTTACCGATACCTTGTCTGTGATATTGTGCCTTTACGAAAAAGCAGCAAATGTGTTTTCGATTATCATTTGTAGCTATAATCCCTTTTAGTTCTTCATTTTCACACGCCCCAAAAAATTCTAGTGATTTCAAAATGGCTTTATCTTCAATAAAATTTCTAAACGATTGTATTCCTTCATCAGAATAATCAGGGGCTTCAAACTGTAAAAATGTTGTCCATATAAGTGCAACTGCATCAGCTGTTTGTTCATTGTCTATCGTTCTAATTTCCATACAGATACCACCTCTCCAACTTTCGATTTGTTTATTCGTCCATCATGTATTAGCTATTCAGAAGCTTTGTTAAATCCTCAACAGAAGCATCCATTTTCACAGAAACTTCTTCCATGGTCATGCCGGAAGCAAGAAAGCGCTTTATCACCATTTTCATATCCTCGCCAACCTCAATGATATGGCCATCCAAATCGTAAAACCGGATCACCCGCTGGCCCCAGCTATGTTCGATCACTTCTCCCAGATATTCGATGTCCGGGTATTCTTTCAGCTTGTTTAGAAAACCGTCAAAATCCTGTTCCTCAAAGACGATTTCCGCATTGTTAGATTTCTTTAATATCTTTTCTTTCGGCAGATTCACAAGCCAGTCAAAATCCTGCTGCAGTGCCAGGCCGCAGGTAAAGGTGATGTTCTTACCGTAATCCTGAAACACCTCTAATCCAAACAGAGCCTCATAAAATTTTCTTGCGGCGTTAATATCAGCCACAGATATAAGCATACATACGTGTTTCATGCAAATACTCCTTTCAAACTGTGGTTTCCCATTTTCATAAAAATTTGATTGATTATTTATTCAAATCCAACCGAATTGTCACTGGTCTTCACGGTTGAATATTTATTATACCATAGAGCAGCCTGTACCTCCACTTTTTCATCTCCGGTTTTGTCCAAGATTTGTCCTGTTTTTGTCCAAGTTTAGCCCTATCGGTATTTCCCGCAGTTCTTTCCGAAATTGGTGCGCAAAACGAATCGTCTTAACTGTACCACCTTTTTCCCGACCGTCATACACTGCAATTACACGGTCTGAATGTTCCACCATGTAACGGTTACATTTGGCATAGACGTTGGGCCTGTATTCTTCCTGAATTACGATAACCTCTGCACAGGCATCCAGAAGGGCGTTTGTATGTTCTTTCTGGCACAGACTGTCCATCCGTTTCTGGTATGGAAGCACCGCAATCAGCTTCAAATTTGGATTTTCATCCTGCAGTTCCAAAATAATCTCCGCAAAGTACTGAGCCACGCCATCAGCAAATCCAGAAAGAAAGGCAGTAAAGCCATCGTTAACTGCTTTTTCAATTTCTTGGCGCAGAGCCTCCTTTACAGGGGCTGTTTCATCAGCAGGTATATCTCTGTGTCCTGAGACACAACAGGTCTTTCCTTCCATCAAATTCCTCCAGCTAAAATCTTTCAAAGTAATGACATATATAAAAAACTGAACAGCAACGGTCTCGCAGATTGGCTGTTTTCTTCTTACTATTATTTCTTATATGATCCTATATTGTTCCCCGAAGTAATCTATTTTCGTTCTCTTTCACCCAAAATAGCCCCCTTAATAGCTCTCGATAAACCTGCGTAATCGGTATACAAAGGATCCCCGATCCTTTTTTTATCCTATCTGTAGACTCAAGAGCTTTGCTTCACCACTCCATCTTTATCATTACTGATATCGACTTGTAGTTCACTACACTTGACGGCTAATACATGACCTTACCAGTAAGATTAGTCCCATGATCGGTACACAAAATGGTGTCATCAGCAAAACTGCAAATGACACTGTGATTAACTCTGCTAATCTGTGGTCAAACTTGATACTGATATAATCCATATAGCTGACTTTAATACTACCTTTACTGGATACACAATGCCTTACTCGTATTTGATTTCATTTCCCCATCTCTCAAGCATATAATTGAACGTATCTATATTTGCATTTTTGCACCAATCATATACCCAACATTCTTCTCCATCCCTGATAATCCTTTTGTACGTTTCCGGATTATAATCAACAGCCATATGACGCCTCCTATCCATAAATATATGTACATTATAGCAAAAACCATCCTTCCTCTATATCGATTTAGGCACCTGGAAGATGCATCCGAAAGACATCCCACGCCTGACACCATACCTAATCAAGCCGTTAATCTTCTTGCGAGCCAATTACTCAAATACAGATCACGTCTAATCAAGTGGACAAATCCATCCTTTATACACCGTAGCAAAAGTAGAAAGTTGTAATAAATATAAAAGTGCGTTCTCTCGGACAGGTACTTTTTGGGATAGATTTATATTAAATATCTTTTCAATAAGCGGGTCAATTCTATGACATCGATTGGCTTTGCTATATGGGCATTCATACCACATTCCAAGCAATGCTGTATGTCATCAGAAAAAGCATCTGCACTCATAGCTATGATTGGAATAGATAAGGCATCCGGATGATCCAGTCCCCGAATCGCTTTTGTTGCCTCATATCCTGTCATATGCGGCATTCGTATGTCCATAAGAATGGCATCATAATAACCTTCTGATGATTTTTCAAACTTATCCAGACATATCTGTCCATCTTCTGCCCAATCCAATTCTACTCCCAAATCAGATAACAATTCTCTTGCGACCTCCCAGTTAAGCTCATTATCTTCAGCGAGCAGGATACGCCGTCCGGATAGATCAATATTTTGATTCAATGTCTGGTCATTTTCTGTTTCAATGTCCATATACTGACGCAAAGCATGATACAGCGTAGATTTAAAAAGCGGCTTGGAAATAAAACCACTGATACCCGCTTCACGGGCCTCCGCTTCAAATTCACTCCAGTCGTATGCAGAAATCAGCAGAATTGGTACTTCATCCCCTAAATTACGCCTGATTTCTTTTGCAACCTGAATCCCATTCATGCCGGGCAGTTTCCAATCTAATAGAATGATTTGATAATCATCTCTCTTTTTATGGTGTTGGTTTACCAGTTCTATCGCCTTTTCTCCGCTTAATGTCCATTCAGCATTTATTCCGATAGATTTTAGTGCGTCCGTGGCTGTCTCACATAATAATTCGTCATCATCAACCACCAGCATATTCCAGGAAGGAAGAACCATATCCATTTCCATTGCAGCCGCCTTTTCAAAATCAAGCATGAGAAGAAATTCTGTCCCTTTATCAGGCTCACTTTGTATATCAATGGTTCCTTCCATTGCATCCACAATGTACTTTGTAATTGCCATTCCCAAACCAGCACCCTCAGTTTTATGTATCCTGGCTCCATCCGCACGGCTATAGGATTCATATATTTTTTTTAGGAAATCTGGCGACATACCAATTCCGTTATCCTTGACCTTGATATGAATTCGGACATAGTTTTCACCTTTCGGAGATCTTTCTTCAGAAAGCGATAATTGTATCGAACCACCCTCTGGTGTATACTTCGTTGCATTTGATAAGAGATTTAGTAAAACCTGATTCAAGCGGACACCGTCGCACCACACATTCTCTGTTAAGATATTTTCAACATGTATATCAAACGTTTGCTTTTTTGACTTAACCTGTGGCTGCATAATGTTAACAATTCCTTCAACAACTTCCTTTAATGAAATTTGCTCTGTTGTTAACGTTAATTTGCCACTTTCTATTTTTGACATATCCAAAACATCATTGATCAGTCCTAAAAGGTGTTTACTTGATAATGTTATTTTTCTAAGGCAGTTCTGTACCTGTTTCCTGTCATCTATATGGGCTGTGGCAATCGCGGTCATGCCTACGATCGCATTCATGGGTGTACGGATATCATGGCTCATATTTGCTAAAAATTCACTTTTGGCTTTGTTCGCTTCAAGAGCAGCCTGCCGGGCCTTCTCCAATTCATGCACCTGAGAACGGGTTATGGAGAAATACCGAAGAAAAATCAATGTCAGAATGACCAAAATAGCGGCACAGGACAATAATGTCATGAACATACGCTGGTTGCTCAGATTATTTATGGCATCGTCCAATATACTATAAGGCATTACCGACACTAAATACCACTCAGAATAGGGTAATGAGATACCATATATTTGCCGTTCCTCACCATTTACTTCAAATGTTGTAGCATATTCTTCGTGATTTTTTAGTGCATCACCAAATTCTTTAATAGAATTATCTACAGATAATTCATCTGCTTTAGAATCAAGCTGCCCTTGTAGTTGTACAAAAAAATTCCACAACTCAGTGTTGGGGTTTTGTATTACAAAACTACCGTCTGACCTGATAACATGATAATACATCAGCTGCTCATCATCCTCTAAAGAAAGAAAATCGGTAATATACTCCAGAGGAACGGCTGCGATGAGGCCAGTACTCCTATCTCCATTGTGCATCGGATAAGCAGCGTCAACGCCAAACAATACCACTTCATTTCCATCAGCATCAACGCCAACGGCAACTCGTTGTTCCCCTTGTAATAATGCTTCTACAAAAGGTTCTGGGTTAAGTGGCTGTATGGATCGTCCATAAAGTGTCTGAAAATCTCCCCCAGCAGAGCAAAGCGCTAAATAGTCAAAACCCCTGACCTGCGCCCTGTAAGTAAGTTCTTCATATAGACTCTCCCTATCTTTGTTATCTGTTGAGACAACCGAAACAACGCCGCTGACCTGATCAAAACGTAATTTAATCACAGTTTCAAAGTGCCTGGACATCTGTTCATTCATTCCGGACATATATATGTTACCAATTTCATAAACGGTATTTTTACTTTTTCGGCTCATATAGACCCCGAGCAGACTGAAAATAATAATACTAAAGACCAAAAGCCCAATGAAACTGCATATTAGAAAACGTGTTGTAGAATTCATTTTTTTACTGTTTCCCATTGATGTTATTCCTCCCCGGAACTCTTAAATTCTTTAATGACATTGATTATTTCATAGTAATCCATTGATAATTTTGACATCATTTCGACAGCTGTATTCCAATCGTTTTCTTTTAATGCTTTTGTTACCAAATTACTACTTTCAAACAATCTGGTAAAAGAAAGATTTTGACAAATTCCTTTGAGTGTATGAACAGCTCTTAGAGCCTCTTCATAATCCTTATTTCCCATAGACGTTTCAAACAAGTAAAAGCTTTTATCGTCCAAGAATTTGTAAACAAATTTCTGAACGGTCTGTTCACGCCTCAGTCTACCCAATACCTCATCAAAATCGCCGCCGAATTTTATATAACATTCTTTTAGATTCATAATCACAATTCCTTCATTTTAAATGTTGTCTATGCTGCCTTCTCTCTCGTTTAGAAAACATATGGTCACTTTATTTTTTACTTTTTTTGATTGATACATCATATTGTCTGCAGCTTTGAAAAGTTCTTTTGTGGTTCCTATTCCATATACTCCGCCTATGCTTACTGACATATGTAGTTCGGGACGGTCATCAATTATCAGAATATCAACAGAACGCCTGATCCTCTCAAATTTTTTCTCAAATATATCTGCAGGAATACTGAAAAAGATGATTACAAATTCATCGCCTCCATAACGGATAACGGCATCTGTTTTTCGTACAGAGGATAAAACAGTTTGTGCAATGTTTTGCAATACGATATCGCCTACATCGTGGCCATAATTGTCATTGATATGCTTAAAATTATCTACATCTATTACCACCATCGCCTGAATATCATTTGCACCTTGAAAATGCTCGTCATAATAACGGCGATTGTAAACATTGGTTAAGGAATCAATATATAATAATTTTAAATGCCGTTGTTTGCGGGACAGGAAAGTGTATTTTTCATAGTAAAACAGCCTGTCGTAGTCTATTTTATTTCTTATATCCTGAATATTTTTAGTCTCTTGTTCCGGGGAGGTATCCATAAGCTCACTTTCAAGTGTGTCCGCAATTTCTTGAAGGCACAGTAAAAGAGAAGGATTAAATGCACCACATTGTCCTTCTAAGATCATTTTCAAAGCTTGTTCATGTGAATAAGCTTTCTTATAACATCGTTCACTGGTCAAAGCATCGTAAACATCAGCCAGGGCAACCACCTGGGCAGCTATGGGGATCTCCTCGCCCTTCAATCCATCCGGATAACCATTGCCATCATACCTTTCGTGATGCCACCGGCAAATCTCAGTAGCCACTTTGACAAGCGGAGCCTCCTGCTGCTCAATGGGCAGGTCTAATAGCATATTGGCGCCGACCATGGAATGAGTTTTTATCACTTCAAATTCCTCTGCTGTAAGTCGTCCAGGTTTATTCAGTATTGCATCTGAAATTGAGATTTTCCCAATATCATGCAGCGCAGAAGCAGTGCTGATCAATGAAATATCTGCTTTTGACAAAGAATATTGATCTGTAAGCTGAACCAACTGCTTTAGCAAATATTTTGTAATCGTATTGACATGTAGTATATGTAGGCCACTCTCTCCATTACGGAATTCCACAATATGAGACAGGATTGAGATCATCAGCTTATTATTCTTTTCCTGTTCGTGAAATTGTTCTGCGATAATTTTTTCAAGACGCTGCTGCCGTGCATATAAAAGCATCGTATTAGAAATTCGACGCTGGACAATGGTCGAATCAAAAGGACGGCTTATATAATCAAACGCTCCCAAGTCATAGGCTCGTTTAATATTCGTGGGGGAATCATCAGCAGAAATCATGATAACAGCAAATGTGTCATTCCAGTGGTATTTGTTTATGTAGGCTAATACTTCAAAGCCATCCATTTCAGGCATCATAATGTCCAGAAGCAGAAGAGAAAAATCTGATCTTTGCTTTGAGAGGAGTGAAATTGCTTCTACACCATTATCAGCCTCAATTACATCATATTGCTCTTCCAGGATATCTACCAAAAAAGCGCGATTCATTTCTGAATCGTCCACAATTAAGATTTTTTGTTTTTCCATGATTTTAACTCTTTCAAAATAATTTTACGGTTTTATTATAAATGTATCCTTACATACTAGCAATAACCATATTGGTAAGGTAAGCAAATAGGTAATGTGTAGATACTGACAAAAATAGTTCGTCATGATATAATTCGGACAGATAGGAGGCGAATGATGAAACCACAGGAAACAAAATTTACATTTGTTTATAACGAAATTAAGCAAAGTATTTTAGAAGGCCAGGTACTTCCCGGAAATTCATTGTCATCTTCGAGGATGTTTTGCAATCAATTCCATGTTAGCAGATATACGATTAACCGTGTCTTTGACGCATTGCGGGAGGAAGGGCTGGTAGATATTCAGCCTCGCCTTGCACCAATCGTTGTTTCAGGAAAGGCTACTTCTAATTCATCACATACTGTTTTCGACATTTTAAAACAAAAAGAAGGTATTTTACAGATATATCAAACATTTGCTCTAATACTTCCTTCACTTTTGGTTTTTGCATTGCAGGGGTGTGATGTGGAGATACTGCCCCACTATAAACAGTCTATAAAAGTATTGCGTATGGGACATTCTTCAGGTGGATGGCGTGCTCCTTCTAAATTAGCATACGATATATTAAAAATAGGTGGTAATTCACTATTCAGCGAACTCTATTCTACATTTGGTCTTTATAACAAGATTACATTTTTTACAGAAGATTGTCCTTATTTCGCTAGGCACTTTTTAGAGGGATCTGTATCCGTAACCAGCGTCATTATAGATATATTAAAGAGTGATGATCCACAAACAAAGTACAAGAAGTTATCAAATATGTATCAAAGACTTACAGATTCCATTGAATGTACGTTAAATTACTTGTCAGATACAACGCCTAAATGTCCTGCTCAAACTGGTATATCGTATTCGTGGAATCCCATGCGTGGTCAGGATTACTATTACTCAAAAATTGTTAATGAGTTGAACCTAAAAATTGGTCTTGGAGAATATTCTGTCGGAATGTATCTTCCATATGAAAAGCAGCTGGCCAGCCAGTATGATGTCTCTTTATCGACAGTCAGAAAAGCATTGTCAGAGCTTGAACAAAGAGGTTTTGTAAAAACATTGAATGGTAAAGGCACTGTAGTTATAAAACCGGATGACACGAAACTTCATCAGCTGGCTCTTAATTCTGGATTTGTAGAAAAAGCATTGCGTTACCTTCACGCCTTGCAGCTAATGGTATTAATTATTCGCCCGGCGGCTTTAGTGGCAGCTCCACAGTTTACCAAAGAAGAATTGGACGAGTTAGAAGAAAGATTTACTTCATCAGACTCTATTTATTTGGCAGATATTTTGGAATCCATAATGAAACATACTATGTTAGAACCTTTATATGTTATCTTATCTGAAACCAATCATCTTCTTGAATGGGGGCACCATTTTGCTTATTATCCATCCAAAAAACATACACTTTTACATCTCAATAAGCAAGTCTTTCTAGCGCTTCAGCAATTGCGCGAAGGTAATACAGACTCCTTTGCGGATGGCATAGCAGATTGTTACCGTTACAATTTGGTTCTTATGAAGAAACATATGGTAAAAAAATATAAGTTTCAAAATGTGGCTAATATTCGGGTTCCAGAAAAATACTAGCCTGAGTAAGACCAGTAGGGCAAGAATATCTTGTTTCTGCTGGTTTTTCTCATTTTCTACCAGGGGACAGTTCTGTTCTTTGTTCTGAAAATTACACCTGTGCAAATACGGTAAATTTCTTCAAACATACAATGCATCAGGATATCCTCCACATTACTGCTGTCCCAGTTCGTCACAGGCATATTGCAATTTACATAGCTTAGTCCGGTTATATACTTTTGGATTAATTCCCTGCACTTATCTGATATCGGACTCGTTCTCCAGTACTGGCACAGGCTTGAATGTGGAATCAGGATTTCATAAGAATAAATAAAATATCCTTTTTCCGTTAATTTAATTTCGGCTATGCTATTTTCCAAAGTACTCCTTATCTCAGGTATGCCGCCCTGCTGCCAGCCTATCCCTACATAATAGGTCTGCAGTTCATTCTTCCTGTACAGGAAAGTGACTGCACCGATAAAGCCGTCCGGATTCACTTGGAAGATCGTAACCATGGACTCTCTTTGGTTCAGATACTCGGAATAAAATGCAAGGATTTTTTCCGGATTTACCATGTTGCAGTCCTTCGTAATGCTTACAAACCCCGCCTGGCCAAGAATTGAAACCACTTCCTTACACTGTTCGCCTGTAAACTCTACAATATTCGATGAAAAAGCAGGGCCGTCAGCAACCTCTATGTTCTGATAGATGCCTTTTACCTGCTCCGCTACCGTCAACGCTATCTCCTGAATCTGCTTCCTTTCTTCCTCTGTAAAGAGGCAGACCTTCCTCTCGGGGATAACTAACGCTTGGGAGTCAGGGGATTCTGCCTGCTGTTTACAGCTTCCTTCCATATCTTCCGTCTTCTCATGCTCCGGTCCTCTTAAGACTATGCTGCAGGCGATAACAGTAACCAGCAATACTATTATGGAAGCACCCCCTTTTTAATCAGTCATTTCACATTTTCCATCATTCCATGCTTCCATACATCTCTTCCCACTGTGCTGGAGTCAAACGCGGCTTATGCCAGATTCCCTCTTGATTTTCATCTGACGGTATGATCCGGTTAGATACATACTGTACCCCTCCACCTTCCAAATGGCGGACTACCACCTCGTGGGAATATACTTTGAAAATGCCTGCGTAGGGAAATACCACATTAACTGTCAGCGTTATGGTTCCGTCGCTATTTTCCGTATACTTAACCACTTCCGGAAATGGATACTCCGGGTATTCCACTTCATAAAAGCCTCTCGGCTTATATTCATACGTCCCATCCTCTGAATAGAATACAGTTTTTGACTGCAATGTACTGCTATCTATGTTGATATAACTTTGAATAACAATCTCGAATTCATCTTTCGTTATCCTGTATACCGCTCCAACTCCTAAGTTGTCGTCCATACCATATGGAACCTGACTGCCATTCACTCTGAGGTAAAACAGGTCATACAAATCATAGAAATCCAAAGCCGCAAAATCATTTTCATTCCAGTCCGTCAGGAATAGATTGTTTCTCTCATAACCGGCCGGAAGGATATACTGCCGGTTCAGCTCCCTGCATGTCTCGTCTAAAGGAAGTACCCGGAGTGTAGCATACTCGTTCGCTTCACTCATAGTGAGCACATCTAACTGTTCTGAATAATAGCTGCTGGAAAGCATCAGATACACATCCTCTGTATATTCCCACCGGTCTGCATGAAAACTGGATGTAGACAACTTTTCCAAGTCCTGCTCCTTATACTTGTAATAGCTGGTAGTAACCTCTACCTCCCCACCTTCTGTCTCCAGGTCATATTTCACAATCCCGTCCAAGAACCCCTCCAGGTCGTTGATTTTTATAAGGGTGAGCCTTCCCTCCGCTTTCGTATCTACTTTCCCGCAGAAACTGATGACATGTTCCGATTCTGCCATATCAATCTGATTTCTTCCGTCAACTGCCGCATAACCATAATCGCCAAACCGGGTTACAATACTGCGGAACATTTCCAAATCATCCATACGGCCTGCTTCCTCGGCATCTCTAAAAGGCTCACATCCAATCTCTATCACGGGGTCTGCTTCCTCCTGAACCTTATTCCCAGACTTTACCGCCCCGCTTCCTTTTCCATCGTTTCCAGGTTCTGTCCGGGATGTATCAGCACATCCGGAAATACCCAAGAGCAATATAATAAGAATGAGCCAGTTTCTTCTCATCTTCTGTTTGTACCTGCCTTTTTCTTCAAACCTCATATCTGCCTCCATTCAGCTGTTATAAATCCCATGTATCTATAGGTTTTAAAAGGAATACTACACATGTAGGATTTATAAGTCAAGAGAAAACAGAGACGGAATACAAGGAATTTATGCGGTGTGCGATTGGCAGGAATTTAAATACCACCGGTTTCTTCATGAGAAATACATTAATTTGAAGGAAAAAGCTGCTAGATAAAAAGAACCCTCGCAAAAACAGAACGGGAAACAGAAAAAGAGACATATCCCACAGAAGAACCTGTGCTAGAAAGCATGGAATTCTCTGGAATATGCCTTTTTGAGGAAGCGGGTCTGAAAAATCTCATTACCCCACAGCCCCTTTTTGTGTTCTGTTAAGTTATATTTTTCGCTTAATGCTTTTTTAACTCATAATATACCGGATGCTCCGGAAGGGTTTATAACAACTGCGTCCTCGCTCCCACTGTTTCGATTATGTATCAGCTCGAAGTATACCTTCGGTTAAGCAAGCCGAATTATGTATGCAATGGCTGCCCAAAGAAGCATAACCTTTGTATTTTAGAATAACATTTATACATTTCCAAAGAAACTCACAAAAAGTACGAACTTTCCCTGCGCGAATCCCGTTCAGGCATCGGGCTTTCCGGAAAAATAGTGAATACCTATTGCGATTACTACCTATATAGCGTGACAACACCGTATCAAATATAAGAATCCAAATATACTGAAAGCCGCTCCTTTCTGAATTGAAAACCCAGTATAGTGAGCGGCTTTATATTATTTACCTATTCGGAGTTGGAGCAGGCTAAACACGTCCTGCAGAATTTCTCTATCCCGCCCTTCTATCATCAACCATTTCTGCCCGTTTCCTACCTTTGTGTTTTTAAATACTGTCTGCACATAGTCAGAACATAGAGGTATCAAGAGTTCCGCCTCCCTCATTTCCTTCCTACCAATCACGACAAGAGTTATAAAATATACTTGCATGGGATAAAGCGTGCAGAAAGATTTCCCACTCTTTTATATTTCATATTCCAGCCTACCTGCATAGAACAACGGCTATATTACTTGCAGGGTTTACTTAGTAAGCGGACTGTATACGGCTATTAAACTCTACCCATAACGGGTTGTTAATATATTCAGCTAATTGCTCCAAAGATGGAGATATCGCAGCCCAATTCATCATATAAACCTTTTCATTCTCATATCCCTTGGGATTTTCCACGCTGAAGGCATCTGTCAACTCATACATACTCCTTAAAGTCAACTGTCACTTTGTTTACTCTGGCATCTTCCGCTGCAAGTGCCATGAGATGGCTTTCCACTGACATGGAAGCATCTGTTTTTCCCTGCTTTCCTTCACCGATCATTTTCACAAAATCACGCATCATACTCATGTCACTTCCACTGTGTCCTTTTGCAGAAGTATGAAGCTGAATCACTTCTAATGAGTTACTCACAAAATCAATAAGCTCTATAGTACCAGCCTCCATATCACCACTTAGTTCACCTTTTGTCCCCATCAACCGGATCCGCCTTGCACATCGATTAGTGAAAGCTGTCATTAAAAAGGAAGCCGTCACTTCGTTTTCAAACTCAATTTCCACAGACTGGTGGTCCACCACTGTATTGTCGCAGTGAAAGACACATCTTCCGTAAGGGCCTCTGCGCAGTGCCCTGAGAATAGAATCTGTATCTGTCATATCTGTCACTGCATAGATCAACCCGTCTTCTTCCGCCTTTGGATGTTCCAGATAAAATTTAGGGGCATAAAATGGACAGTCATCCCTGTGGTCACACCCATCCATACAATATCCGGGGGCTTCTGACGGAGCATTTTGTTCTTTGAAGTAAGTCAAACCGCCGCAGGAACTGATTGTTTTACAATGACTGCCGGAAAGCCACAGAAGAATATCCATATCATGACAGCATTTCTGCAAGATCATAGGACTAGATTCTTTTGCATTCCTCCAGTTTCCCCTAACAAAGCTATGTGCTTGGTGCCAATACCCCACCTCTTCGATATGCTGTATACTCATTAATTGCCCGATTCTCCCTTCCTCAAGCAGCGACTTCACACTTGTAAAAAACGGTGAATAACGCAACACATGACATACGGAAAGGATACGGTTATATTTGCGGGAAAATTCCCCCATCTTTAAAATTTCATCTTTTTCCGGAGACATAGGCTTCTCGCACAATACATGATACCCCTTTTCCATTGCTCTGATAACCGGCTCAGCGTGCATCCTGTCCTGTGTACAGATCATGGCACAGTCCGCCATACGTTCCCTGCTCAACAATTCCTCATAACTATTAAACTGCATATCTTTCGGAATATTGTGCCTGAAGGCGAATGCTTCCCGCCGGATCTGGTCAGGTTCAGCCACTGCCACTACTTTTAGTTCATTCGGATGTTCCAATGCATATCGGGAATAGACATACCCGCCCCGTAATCCCGCGCCAATCAGCACACTCGTTACCTGTTTCATGCTTTGATTTCCTCCTTCTTTTCAAACTCTGAAAAATACTGCCACGCATAATACGCTTTAATTACAACCGAAACAGGAATTCCCGCATATTTTAACGCAGCACCGGAATACACTGCAGTCGTATGGTGCCCGCTCATCCCCCCTCATAGTAGACAAGCGTTCCGCCCATGTGGTAGTCAATTTTCACACACCATCGTATAAATGCAACAGAAAACCAGTCCCAGTTAGTTTCATATTGTTACGACTCTGCCATTATATCGAAGTATACATAACCATTGCTGATTACTGTAATGTTTGCTGTTTTTGTTTCTGCATCGTATACAATCTCGGGAGTCGTGTAGTTACCTTCCAAGCCTGATACATTATTTATTGTCGGCTCATTTTCCAGATTAGTCAATGTAATCGTGGTCGTTCTTCGTTCCTGATCCTGGGTATTATTAATATAATTAGTATACACCCATGAAAGAGCATCTTTTTTACTCATCTCAGGCAGCACCGCCGCTTCAGAAGCGTTCTGTGCACCTTCCCACAGTTCATCTTTATTTGTCCGGTAATTGTTTAATCTGACAGTTATACCGTCTGATTTTTCTTTTATGATTAGATATGTATGAGGTTCCAGCACCGCAGAAACATTCCATTCTCCACCGGTTACACCTGGTACAGAGAGACTCATATTTTCTGCAGTCTGATTCACATCTTCATTATACTTGTAATTATATACATACCATGTATCTTCTAATTTCTGCGCAAAAATATCTCCGTCATACATGTTCTCATAAAGACTATTAAAATATGCCTGTCTCTTCTCCATGTTTTGGATCCTTTCATCCCCCTGCTCCACGATTTCGATCCCTGTCCCGCTAAATTTTTCTTCGAGGACAGACGATGAGATTGAAGAAGGAACTGCTGGAATATTCCCATATCTTCCCGTGATATAAGTTGGAGACTGTGTCATTTCCGTGTTCAGGCCTACAAAAAAGTTTCCGTTCCCCATGGAAGACAGATTACCATGTATTATTGTCTTTGTGGAGTTCAACATTTCATCTTTAGTCGGGGCGGGATTCTCAACTGCATATCTGAAAAACTCCTGTATTACATTCGTGTATAGTGGAGATTGTTCATTTTTTACGCCATAGGTATACGCTGGATGCTCAAAGTTATATACACATCCTCCATTGAGGTAGATCATCATAGCCTCGATTCCTAATAGTGCTTCAGGTTCAGACAGCCACTGGCGGTTCCCCTGTGTTTTTCCTATATTATCACTCTCAAACAGTTTCCATTTCCCTGTCTCATACCATTTCCATGTATCCATAAGTCCACCCCACTGATAGACATAGTCAGTAAGCCATAGACCTGTCATATAACTGCTTGTTGGTGCATCATTCCCCTCTGCGGCAGGTGTATTTTTGTACATGAATATAAAATAATCACTGTATTTTTCCACCGCCTCTTTAAAAGCAGTCTGTCCCTGTGTGCCCATAGCTTTTTCAATCGATGCTCCATTATTTTGTTCTGACCAGATAAAATATCCGCCATGCTTCGCAGAAATAGTAAGATACTCTGCAGCCATATTTTCAATTCCACTTGCCCACACCCAATAATTCTCTGTACAGAAAATCCCCTGCAGACAACTATATTGTTCATACATCTCTTCGATCCATGCCGTTGTAAGCCAATGCGCAGCCGTATAGTAATATTGATTTCCCGCTGTATACACAGTAAGTACTAGTGGAATCGGTTCATTTTCCCCAGTCTTTGGATTTACATAATTTTGTGCCTCCTCAAGATAATGTTCGTAGAAATCTGCTGCGCTTCCATTTTGTTTTGGCAGATCATCCGGGTGCAGTTCTATCACTGTGTAAGGTTTTAGATCGTCTGGTACTTCTTCCCATTTGCCTGTCAGTGTATCATCGCCCCAGAAAGTATATTGCCGCTCAGCCTGCGCATATTTTTCTCCATTGGCATATAGCGGAATCATCATCAGCGGAACTTGATTTGATATTTCACGACGTTTTTCCTCGGGTTCCCACGCATCGGGATCTATAAACGGTCCCTCTGCCACAACCTTGGCATCTGCATATACAATTTCATCTGCCCAGGTTTGTTCTCCGGCATAACATCTTAAATGCAGCATAGATGCATTTTCAGGGACTTTAACATCTACGCGGATCGCAGGGGTCGTATACAGAATTCCTTCAGGATAGTCTTCCTGAGACGAGTATAGAACCGTATCATCCGCTAAAATCTCTATTTTTTCCACAATAGCATGTCCCGCCGCTTGGTTGTTTGCGCTTCGGTCAATCCCTATGTAGGCTTTAAGTTTAGAAACTCCGGCCCCATTGATATTATAAGTGATATCTGAAGGATATGCTGCTACAGTTCCTAAGCCCTTTTCAAATGTTCGGATATTTCCATTTTGCATTAGCAGCCGGATAGGTGTATCTTCTCCATTATTTCCCGGTGTAAACGGATGGTCTTTCTGTACTTGCTTGCTCGTATCAGAATCTCCGTGGGTAGCCGACGTCCAATTCAGATTCGACAGATAATAATAGGAAGTCCAGTCATCCGGTCTTGGAAATGTACCTGACGCAATAAAACTTGCATCAGCATATACAATTTCATCTCCCCAAGTCTGTTCTCCGGCATAGCTTCTCAATTCGATTTTCTCTGCATCTTGTGCGATATCAATATCTATGAGTATAGCGGGAGTATTATAGTCAATGCCGTTGGGATATATATCTTCTGTGCTGAAAACAATCTCCTCATCCGCAATCACTTCAATCTTCTCCACCTGCGCATGACCGGGCAGCGTATTATTTGACGTTCTGTCAAGACCTGCGTAGCAAGTAAATCTACTTACTTCTGCACCTGTAATGTTATATATAATACTGGAAGGAGACGCGGCAACTGTTCCTAATCCTTTATCGAACACTTCTGTCGTCCCATCTTCCATCAGGAGGCTGATCTTTGTATCCTCCCCATTGTTTCCCGGAGTAAACGGATGATCTTTCTGCACAGTCTTATCATTGTCTGCGTCTCCATGTGTAGCAGAATACCATTCCATATCTGATAAATAATATTTTATTTCAGTGCTCTCTTCTGCCTGCACATGTTTTACGGATAAAGGGATAATACTCAAGATTATAACCATACAAAATAAAATTCCAAATGAATATTTCAATTTACCAATCATTTTGCAACTCCAATTACATAATTATATCAATTCTTTTAAGCAGATTTTCAATACAGTATCCTTTTCATCAGGCAGAGGATATGTAAAAACTGGATCTTCACCAAACGATACAAATGCCACATCCGGATAAAGAGCTGTATTCCACGCCTCCCCGCGATTAACCTCACTACCATCAGCCAAATATGTCACTTCAACCAATTGTTCAGGTGAGATTCCATATAGCGGCAGTGCTCCCAGAGGCGTCTCATATACATGTGCATAAATCACATTTTCTTTCTGGGTATATCTGCCCCATTCTGGTTTTTGCAGTTTCGAGATTCCACATCCATAAATGCTCTCTTTATTTTTCTGCATCCATTTTCCTACTTTCTCAAGAATATCGACACTCTCCGTCGGAATATTCCCCTTTGCATCCGGACCTACGTTGAGAATCATATTTCCGCCTTTACTCACACATTCTACCAGTTTTCGCACCAACATCTGCGGGCTTTTGTACTGATGATCAAAATTACAGTATCCCCAATGATTATTCATTGTGGCGCAAAGTTCCCAGGGGATCGGCTCTCCTTTTTCGTCACATACTCCTTCAGGTGGGATGATTTGTTCCGGGCTTGCAAAATCGCCGCTGTAGATCAACGGATGCTCCTTTGCGATACTGCCATGGTTGTCTCCTGCACCTTCCAGACGGTTATCAATAATCACATCTGGTTGGAAGGTGCGAACCATTCGGATCAAATCAGATGCCCGCCACTTTTCTCCCGTCATATCATCATAGGAGAAATCGAACCAAAGCAAGTCTAGTCTCCCGTAATTGGTTACAAGCTCTCTGACTTGTCCGTGCATATAATCAAGATACCGGTCAAAGTCAATCTTCTCATCTTTGTATGCCTTGTTATTCCGCATGGGGTGCTGCTTGTCGCCATATTTGGGAAAATCAGGATGATGCCAGTCTATAATTGAAAAATAAAGGCCCACCTTCAGTCCTTCCTCCCTACAGGCGTCCACAAACTCCCGGACAAGGTCCCTTCCGGCTTTAGTGTTCGTCGCTTTGTAGTCAGTCAGTTTAGAATCAAACAGGCAAAAACCGTCATGATGCTTCGCTGTCAGCACTACATATTTCATTCCCGCATTCTTTGCCAGGCGCACCCATTTTTTCGGGTTATAGTCCACTGGGTCAAATTTGTCAAAATAGCCCCTGTATTCTTCCACTGTCATTTCCTTTTGGGACATCACCCATTCGCCGCACGCCGGGATCGAGTACAGCCCCCAATGGATAAACATGCCAAATCTGGCGTCCATAAACCACTTTGTGCGTTCCTTAATTTCCTGATTCATATCACTTATCTCCTCCTATATCACTATCCTTTAACCGCGCCGCCTGACAATGCCTCTATAAAGAACTTGCTGAAGATACAGTACAAAAGTATCGGCGGAAGTATAATGACGACCATAGCTGAAAATAATCCGTTATAGTTTGTATTAAATGCTGTTGTAAATGTAGAGAGCAGCGAGGGAACAGTCAGCTTCTCGCGAGTGATCAAAACCAGAGATGCCCAGTAATACTCATTCCAGTTATTTAAAAATGCAAGTACTGCCGCTGTCATAATTCCGGGGCGCGCAATCGGAAAAATCACCTTAACCCAGGTTCGCACATATCCACAGCCATCAATTCTCGCCGCTTCCTCCAGATCCCGTGGAATATTGTCATAATAATTTTTGATAACAAAAAAACTAATCGCAATCCCACTGCAGGAATAGATCAAAATCAGCGCTCCCCTCGTATCGTAGAGATTCAGATTGTTAATCAGGTTATACACTGGATATGTCAAAGCGGTAGCTGGAATAAACATAGTTGAATACAACAGTATGCTTACCAGAGTTTTACCCTTAAATTCCATTCTCGCAACCACATAGGCTGACATAGAGATCATAACTACGCTGATAATTACTGATACACCTGCCACAAACATACTGTTACCAAAGTACCTAAGCACATGGAGATCCCGAAATGTGGAGATATACCCATTCAGGTAGATTGATTCTGGAAGTTGGAATCCCGGTCTTGCCAGAGGATCTTCCTTTAAACTGGACAATATAAGCCATATCAGAGGGACTAAAGCCACAATCAGCGCCCAGAAAAGGCAGATGTAAGTAAAAATCCGAGTTCCAGCAGGCATACTTTTGGCACTTTTTATGTGTCTTTTTTTCTTCATACTAATCACCTATTTCTTTCTTCTTCACTCCACTATTAATGTTTCTTTTTAAAAGATACGCTGTATACCAGATTGATAACCAAAATAATCACCATACCTGCCAAAATCTGTATCACTGCCACTGAGTTTGCCCTGCCAAACTGAGTTCTCGGACTAGTGATTGCCAATTCACGGATAACATAGCTGATACTGTACGTTCCGGCAGCTCCTTTTGTCAGGAAGTATACCTCGTTGTAGAGCAGGAAACCAGAAGTTGCTGCCATAATGGATACCGTCCTAAGCGTCCCTTTAATCATCGGGACCGTGATATGCCAGTCCTGTCTAAGTCCGCTCGCACCATCCAGCATTGCAGCCTCCCGCACTTCCTCAGGAACCGCCATAATATTGCCTAAGATCATCAATGTCGTCGTTCCTGTAAAGAAAATATAGGCGAAGGTCATAGCGATAAATGCCGGCCCCTGTAATAAAAGTACACTGTCATTAAAATCTGTTTTAAATAACCGGATAATAGGATTGATGATTCCGTAGGATGGATTATACAATTGTAAGAAAATTATCCCCATAGCTGCTGTAGAAATCATATTCGGGATAATATAAACATTGCGGACGAACTTGATCCCTTTCATTTTTCTGGAAAAAGCCAGCGCTATCAGCATTGCCACAGGAACCTGCACTGCAGCTCCCAAAATTGCCCAGACTGTAGAATTTTTCAATGCTTCCCAGAAAAAGGGATATTTATTGAATATGTAGTCATAATTATCCCACAGATGCTCAAAGCTAAAGAATTCGGGATTCGCAATATTCGTATAATCCCACTTACAGAAGGATGTAATAAACACTGTAATAATCGGGTACAGATAAAACACACAAAATGCAACCAAAGTTGGGGCAAGAAACGCAATGATAAATCCGGTTCTGCGCATCCCAAGTTTATTCTTCTTTTTCTTTACACGCGGGTTTGCCAATCATAACACCTCCATATATTAAAAAATGGGAAGGGACTGCTCCCTTCCCTGAATCTCAACTTTATCTTATCCAATCAATGCGAGTAGTTCTTTCTGAAGCTGCTCAAATCTTGCATCGATATCAGTTCCTGATACTGCTGATTCCATCAGAGCATTGATAATTGCTTTGTCTACATCAGAGCCCCAAGTATAGCTCAAATCGATCACAGTTGTATCTGCGTCATTCACTTGTGAGCATGCTTCTGCCAGCTTGGAAACTATGGCATTATCGCTCTTTTGGGCCAGCGCATTCAGATCCAATGTCGTATTGCACGGTTTTGCCTGTACTTCTGTAAATATCTTTTCCTGCACTTCCCCGCTTGTCATATACTTAACGAATTCCAGAGCGAGCGCTGTCTTTTCTTCACTCATTCCATTAGCGACCGCAATACCGTCACCGGCGGATGCAATGGCTATGTTACCTGGAAACAACGTTGGTTCTATCACTTCTGCGTTTGCTTCAGCGATAGCGCCTGCGTTCCACACTCCATTAAACAGCACGCCCACTGTTCCGTTTGTATTGAAATCAGCCATCAGATTCCCATTGTCATCTGTCGTATGATCAGATCCATTTGCCTGATCCAATTTTGCCGCTGTTTTAAACGCCTCTGCAAACTCGCTGGAATTAATGGTATCCTCAGTCAATTCTGATTCTATCATTTCTTTACCTTTCTCAGTAGATCCCATGATTGCATTCACAATCTGACGGGATCCCTGGCCTGCAATATAACCGTATATACCGTTACCCAGCGTATTGATCTTGTCCATCGCGTCCCCAAAAGAGGTCCAGTCAGCAAATATTTTATCCGTAGATACGCCTGCCTTTTCCAATACTGCAGAATTGTACCAGAGTCCACGGCTCTCAATCTGATCATGGACAGAGTAAATATGTCCGTTCTGGTCATTCTGTGTATAGTTCAGTCCAACTGCATCTGCAAGATTATTCTCATCGATATAAGGTTTCAGGTCATACACAAGATTCTGTGCCACAGCCGATGTCAGCGACCCTCTGGCACCGCCAAAGTCCACCATATCCGGGAAAGAGCCGCCAGATACCTGTGCGCTGACAATCTCGTCACGATTCTCCACCGCTATTGCTTTGAATGTCACATTCCCGTCCGCATGCTCTTCTGCAAACTGATCATATATATCTCTCATAACCTGAGCAGCCGCCCACTCGCTCTCATCCTGATAATACCCGTGATAAAATTCCAGAGTGTTATCTTCATCCTTGGCAACGGAACTTCCTTCTTTACTTGAATCTGAACCACCTCTACAGCCAGCCAGTACAGTCACACACATTGCCGCAATCAATAATATACTTACGACTTTTCTTTTCATACTTTCCTCCTTTTTGTGCGTTTTTACTTTTTGCAAAATCATTTTACCTCTATTTTTATATATTTTGAATGACTTGAATTGACCCAAATCTGAATAATATTGACTACTTTTTATAAAATATGGGATAATATTTACATACCTGCAATATTTTACATATTTTAAACAAAAAAATAGAAGTATTGACGGATTGTCTATACATATTCGCCAATACTTCTGTCTTATACATTCACTTTTCTTCATTTTGAGCACCAATTAACTTCTCCACAAACTCCTGCTCAGACTGCTTTCCTGACAGGACATCCAGTATATTTCCGGTGAATATGGTTTTCTGCGATGCTGTCCATAGATTATCAGGAACATCAATCTTCCTGTCTGCGTTCATTACAAGTGACGCCGCCTGATACATTCTGGGCTTCTCATCTGCATAGTCTTCAAGTTCTATCTGAGGATTGACAGGGATCTGCTCAGTCTCTCTGACAATCCGTGTTTGTACCGGCTCACTCAGCATATATTTGAGAAAACGGATAGAAGCATCTTCTCTGTCTGCATTTCCGCTATTTCCCAGTACATAACCCAGACAAGCAGACTCACAGGAAATGGAAGTCCCAGACACACTAGGCAGTAATGCATATCCGGCGCTAATATTATCAGAGATCATAGGCGCGCCCCATACACCATTGACGTAGATAGCCACTTTTCCCTCGTTGAATAAACTGGTCTCATCCAGGTAAGTGTACCCTTCGCTTTCAGAAGTGGAGAACTGATATATCTGCCTTAACTGATTCACCACATATTCCAGGTTTTCCTTCCCTGCTGTAATTTTATGTCCCCTGATACCGCTTGACGTATTGTCACCAAGATCAGCCAGGATATGATCCATGAAATATAAATATCCCTCCCCGGATGGCTGCAAAGGTAGTATATCCAGTCCCTGCTTCTCTGTCCAGGATCTTAGCGTTTCACACATAGTCCAAAATTCTTCCCATGTTTCAGGAATTTTTTGAATCTCGGCCTGCTGAAAAATTTCTTCATTATACCAATACCCCCCGCTAAGTGACAATACATCTGTCACTGTAAATAAGTGATTTTCGTCTGTTGTCCAGTATTCCAGATTTGCATCAGATATACTATTTGCAAATTCCGTATCTTTCTCTAAATATGGCATTAAATCCAAAGCCATTTCATTATCCACCATAAAACCATACGTCTGATTCTGTCCCATACCACTAAAGATGACAATATCCGGGGTATCTCCCACCATGATCATATCCTCTACTTTCCACAGCATCTCCTTCCTGGTAGGCATTGAGATAAGTTGGAGCCTGATATCTGAATTTTCTTTTTCAAACCCTTCATAAATATCACGCATAGCAACATGATCTGCCTCCATCCCCCCCCCCACGCGTGGATCACTGTGATTGTCACCGGCTCCTCTTCCACACCTTTGCAGCCAGACAACATACTAGATAAAAGAAAAATACAAGCAAAACCGATCCTATTGTATTTCCCCATGATTACCACCCTTTCTGTATTCTTTGGGCGAGACCCCTATCTTCTTCTTAAACATCTTGGAAAAATATCCTGAATCTTCGATTCCCACTGCTTCTGATATCTCATAAGTCTTCATATCCGTAAAGAGCAAATATTCCTTTGCAGCCTCAATTCTCCGGTCCAGTATTGCATCAAAGAGGTTCTTTCCTGTTTTACTTTTATAAAGTCTGCTCAAGTAGCTTCCATTCGCATGTAGTGCTTCGGCAATTTCCTCCAGAGAAAGTTTGGTTTGGAAGTTCTGCTCAATATACCGTTCCATTTGAAGATAAAGAGTTCCAGGCTCTTTCTTTTCCCCCTGATCTTTGTGTGTGTCCTCACTGCGGCATTTTTCTAGTTCTTTGGCAGCCTTTTCCACTGCTCTGGGCAATTCATCCATAATTGAAACTTTCAGCACATAATCACATGCATTGTACTTAATTGCAGCCCTGGCATACTCAAATTCTGAATACGCTGTCAAAAAAATCACCTGTGTCCCTGGATAAGTTTCATAAACAAATCTACACACTTCAACACCATCCATCCCCGGCATCTGTATATCTGTGATTACAAGATCTGGATGCACCTCTCTGATTTGATCTATAAGTGCCTGTCCATCGCAGACTACGGCTTCCAATACACAGTTCATTTTCCTCCAGTCAATCAACTTCTGAAGTGCTTCCCGAATATATCCCTCATCATCAGCTGCTATGACTTTCCACATCATATCCCCCCCTCTCTGACGGAATCACAATTTCCACCTTTGTTCCTCTTCCTATTTCTCCGCTAATCCTGAACTTGTGGAAGCTTCCATACAATATCGTAAGCATCCGTTTTGTATTCTCCAAACCAGTGTGAGTATGCTCAATTTTTCCATCCAGGAGATCTTTTCCCCCACCATTCTCCACCATTTTTTCCGGGTCAAACCCTACCCCATCATCTTCCACACATATGTGAAGCATCATGGATCCATCATATTTTCCAGATTCTTCATAAAGAATGATCTTGATTATACCATTCCCACGCTTTGGCTCCAATCCGTGGGAGACAGCATTTTCAACAAGCGGCTCGATCAAGAGGCGTGGAATCAGATTCTGATTGATACGATCATCCTGCACTTTGATTTCATAACAAATCTTATCCTGATATCTACTTTTCTGTAAGTATAAGTAGAACCTCACAATTTCCAATTCTTCAGAAACTTTAATCTTAATCTCCTTCTCCCGGAATATTTTCCCTTGCATCAGCTTTGAAAATGCCTTCAGTCCTTCATATACTTCTTCATTGCCCGCCATTTTCGCCTTTAAGCTAAGCATAGACAGGATATTAAACTGAAAATGAGGGTTGGTCTGGGCCTGCAGATATTTTACCTGGGACTGGGTGGCCAAAAGTTGTTTTTCATATACCTGCATGATCAAATATTTAATCCTTTCAGCCATCTCGTTGAACACGACTCCAATGTCATGATACTCCTGGATCGTAGAATCCTCCATACGATCATCGAAATCCTGCTTTCCAAAAGCCTGTATTTTTTCAATCATTCTGGTTACCGGACGTGTAAAGCGGTAACTCAATCCGAACGCAACAAGTACAGTGACAATCAGCACTATGATCAGCCCCACAACAAATATCAAAACTGTGGATTTCAAGACAGAAAAAATATTTTCCTCGCCCACACAGATCACAGTCCGTATATCGAACCCGCACATCTTAGCACAGCCAATGACATTATGTTCCTTCAACAATCGTTTGCCTCTCCAAACGCTCTCAAATTCGGTCAGCTGTTCTATCTCGCTCCACCTCCCCTGAAAGGCAATGATCCGATCATCTCCAAAGAGTACCATCCATGTACAATCACTGTAGTCTATACCTTCTCCCAACAGTACATTGACAGCTTCCCTGCTGATCTTAGCAATACATATTCCTTTTTCCTCCATGTAATCATCGTAAATACGAAACAACAAATTAATGCTTTCATCATCCGACACACAAGCATACCTGTCCTCACATTGCTGAAACTGCTTCTGCATGCTTAGGTATTGCGTCTCCTCTTTCTTCTCCGCTGCCAACGTAGAGGCATAGTAGTGTTCATAAATACAATCTCCCGCATTATTGAACAGATACACGCTTGTCACAAAAGGTATTTTTTTGTTGATCATGTTACGGTCAGAAAACAATTCCATACTGTATGATAGTTGAGGCTCTGCCACAGTTCTGTCATAATCAGCTCCAGATTTTCCTGTATCAAAAAAATCATTCAGCATCATATTGTGACGAATCGACACAGCCCCATCTTCAATAAACTGCATATGGGATTGAAACTGTTGACTTGTACTATTTAACACATATTCAATGTCTTCCTGAGTATTCTCGATAAAAAAGGAAAAAAAGACATATAAAACCGCCGCACACGCGGAAATCAGTGTGCAGGCGGAAACAAGCATCATAAGCATTGTGAGTTCCTTTTTCAGTGTTCTTTTCTTTGACAATCCCTGCTATTTCCCCCATAATCTTCTGTTCCCTGATTCTTTCTCCCAAATCAGCGGTCTTTAGAAAATTATACATACAGAATCTGAAAATAGCAAGTAGGCAGTTCATTTCAAATCCAATGTTAAGCGCATCAATAATCAATTAATTTTTTTGTCAACCTGTTTCAGTTTTAGATTGACGCATTCACTCCGTCGTATACCGGAATAGGCATAAAGCGTGACCAGGTAAAAGTCCCGTTTGCTGCCACTCTCTAGAAGGCGTTGTCGGAATGCCTCCACATCTTTTTTCTCCACGGTGCAGGGACTGGCATACTGTATCTGGATTTTCATAAAATCGCTGTCCAGCACCGCAGCTTCCGTCTGTCGCCCACTCGTAATCAGATACTCATTTAGGCTCTTCAGAGAAGAAAGATGATTATTCACGGTACGCGGATGACACCCCGAATATTTCGCATATAGGAAACAGGCAGAAGAAGAAATTTTACAACATATAGGTAGCTCACGCAAAAA
>OBXM01000137.1_pt1 | contig 102550 bp, 84 predicted proteins | sample 1538141 | NCBI WGS metagenome assembly OBXM01 (sample SAMEA2580153, study PRJEB22360) | human gut metagenome | biome: human gut; feature: human-associated habitat; material: faeces | place: Denmark | collected 2008/2010 | reverse complement strand
TAGTAACTACTATAAATAATCCTATTTACACAAATTAACAAATATGTTAACATTCAAGTAAATCATTTATAACTATAATGGGGGTGAAATGATGCAATTAGAAATCAATCAAGAAGCATTGCCCGTCTATGAGGCGTTAGCTAGTAATGTACGGATCAAAATCATTCAACTACTTGCGAGAAACAAAATGAATGTGAAAGAAATCGCACAAGAATTAGGATTAAGCAGTGCTATCGTCACGATGCATATCAAAAAGCTAGAAGAAGCAAAAATTATCAAGACAGAACGTGTCGGTCAGCGAAAGATATCTAGTCTGAGAGTCGATCATATCGATATCAATTTCCCAGAAAAAATCTTTAATGCATTCGATACGAGAGAAACGTCAATTCCAATTGGTCATTATACAAATTATTCGGTTGAACCCACTTGTGGATTAGCCACGCTTGCTGGTTTTATCGGTCCAGTAGATGAACCTAAATTTTTTATGGACCCCAATCGAATGGATGCTCGCATCCTCTGGTTTACGAAAGGGTTTGTTGAGTACCAGTCACCTAATTTTCTTTCTCTAGATGAGAAACTAGAGATGATGGAGATTTCCATGGAGATTTCTTCTGAATTCCCTTTTTCTAATAATAATTGGCCGTCTGACATTACCTTTAGCTTAAATGGCATCGAGCTTGGAACTTGGACAAGTCCCGGTGACTTCGCCGATATTCGCGGCAAGTATACGCCAGATTGGTATCCTGATAACTTAAATCAATATGGGTTATTGAAGACGATTCGAATCATGGATCATGGGACTTATATGGAAGGAGAACCTTTATCAGACGTCACGATCAAGGATATTCCTGCTTATGAAGATACTTGGCATTTAAGAGTCGAGGTAAAAGAAGAGGCTGAAAATATGGGCGGTTGTACATTGTTTGGCAAAGGCTTTGGAAATTACGATCAAGACATCAAAATCAAAATGTTTTACAGCTAAACGTTTTTAGGAATCACAGGCACACTCTCTCATCATTTTTGATGTGCGGTAAAAGATTCCTTCGCTGAAAATAAGACAAAAAAGACCATCTCGCTCGATATTAGAGTTAGATAGTCTTTTTTGATTATAAAACTTAATCTATTTCTTCAAATGATAACTGTAAGTTCCTACGACAATGTTTTCACGCCATGATAAACGGAATCTTAGACGCAGACTTGTTTGGTTGTGTAAAATATTTTGCCAGCGACGACGTGGCACGAACTGTGGAATGATAACTGTCGTCGTATAATTGTGTTTCGTTGCGTTTTTGCTGACTAGATCTACATAACGAATGATTGGATTTTCAATTGAACGATAAGAAGAATGCACTACAGAAAAACGGACATCCGGGAAATTTTGTTTGAACTCTTGTTCGATTTCTTTTTCCTTCTTGACATCTTCATCTAAAGATACGTGCATTGCAACTACATAATCTCCGATGGATTGTGCATAATTCAAAGCCCCGATATTTACACGGGTCACATTTCCTACTAATACAATAACGGTATTGCCATCATATTTGTGGAGTGCCACTTCTTTTTCCAAACGTAGCTGCTCAGCGACTTTCTTATAATGATCATGGATCTTATAAAAGACAAACAGTAGGATTGGCATGATGATAAAGAATGGCCAGATGTCACCTAGACGAAAAACAAACAAGATCGCAATGATCGCAAAAGAAATCAACGCTCCGACGATATTGGCCAATGATTTCAAGAACCATCCTTTACCAGCTTTCTTCCATCGAACTACCATTCCTGTTTGTGAGAGCGCAAAGGGAATGAACACGCCAATCGAATAAAGTGGAATCAACCGTTCCGTCGATCCTTGGAAAATGAACAATAGAACGATCGAACCTGCTGCCAGCGTAATGATCCCATTAGAATAACCCAAGCGGTCTCCCCGATCTTGATACATATGAGGCATATACTTATCTTTCGCTAAGTTATAGGCTAACACTGGGAATGCGGAGAATCCAGTATTCGCTGCAACTGCTAAAATCAAAGCCGTTGCGAACTGCAGAACGTAATACATGAATCCGTGACCGAAGATCGCAGCTCCGATTTGCGAAAGGACCGTTACTTCTGCTTCTGGAACGATTCCATACCAATAGTTGATGAATGTGATCCCCACAAAGAAGAAACCTAGGATCGCAGCCATGATCGTCAATGTTGCAGCTGCATTTTTTGCTCGCGGCTTTTTGAAAAACGGCACGGCATTACTGATTGCTTCTACCCCTGTCAATGAAGAAGAACCAGAAGAAAAAGCGCGTAAGATCAATGCGACAGAAACCCCTGGCACAACAGCACCTGGTAAGGCTGTGGCATTTAATGGCTGTACCCCAGTGATAATATTAAATAATCCTACAAGAATCAAGATCGTGATCACAGCGATAAAGGTGTATACAGGAACCATCAAGAAACTCGCAGATTCTCGTAACCCCCGTAAGTTCATCATCATGATCAGTAAAACAATAGTGATCGAGATACCCACCTGATGCCCATATAGAGCGGGTACGGCAGAAGTAATCGCTTCTGCCCCAGCCGATACCGAAACGGCAACAGTCAGCATGTAGTCGATCAATAAAGAGCCGCCAGCAATCAAACCAGCATTCTTGCCTAAATTCTCACTACTAACGACATACGCCCCACCACCATGAGGGTACGCATGAATGATTTGACGATAGGATAAGGTCAATGAAATCAACAAGATAATAACGAATGCGGCGATCGGTAGTGAATACCAGATAGCAGCAGCTGACAAAGCAACTAAGACAACAACGATTTGTTCGGTCCCATAAGCAATCGATGACAATGCATCCGAAGATAACAAAGCCAACGCGGCTTTCCTTGTCAATTTTTGTTCATCATTCTCCGCGGATTTCAATGGACGTCCGACCAACAAACGTTTCAAATATTCCACTTTCTTACACTCCTTTTTTCATGAAAAAGATCATAATTGCACATACAAAATTTCTTTGATAATTACTGAATTAACAAGACTGTATGCTACTCCTGAAACCGACAAAAGTCAATGAAAATGGCATGAAAAATTTGAACAAACTCCCTCTTCTTTTTATCAGAATTCGCAAGAAGATTCAAGAAAAGCAGATAGAACATCGTGCCCTATCTGCTCTTGATTTTTTAATGGAAAAAATGACTCTTTTTCGAGACATTATTTAGTTTCTTAGTTACATCTGTTAGATAAGGATAAGCCCATGTTCCTATGATGCCAAATACAATAAACAACAGTGACAAAATAATCAACTGAGGAATGGCGTTTGGCCAATAGATCCCGCCGGCTGATTCCCTTAACAGATTGACTGCATGGGTGAATGGTAACAGCGGATTAATAAATTGGAAAAATTTACCAGAGACTTGGATCGGATAATTTCCGCCCCCACCAGAAATCGATAGAACAAGGATAATGATCGCGATCCCTTTCCCGACATTGCCAAACAGTCCGGCTAAGACGTAGACGATCATCATAAATGCCAGTCCAACGAGTAATGCGAACAAGACGCTGTATACCGGATTATGAACATCTACTCCTAATAAGAACATATTTCCTAGTGTAACGATCAAGCTTTGCGCAATGGCCATAGTTAGGAAAGTCAGCATTCGAGCAACGAATGTTTCTCGTTGCGTAAAGCGTTTTTTATCTTTCTTCTCTAAATGATACTCTGTTGTAGCCACGCTTGACAACAATAACGCCCCGACCCATAAACATAACGCTGTATAGAATGGAGTGCTGGCAGAACCATTGTTGGCAATCGGATAGATATCATTTGTTTGCAATTCAACTGGTTGTTTGAAGAAGTCCGCTTCTTTAGTTGCATCAAGCTTCAACAACTTGATGATCTCGCCTAGATCAACTTCACTTTCACCTTTGCGAATCGCATTGGCTGCCTTATGAATGCCTGTTTTGATATTTGGCCAATCATTATTGATCAAATCAACTGCCGCATTCAATGCTTTTTCTACATCTGGCAGTTTCTCATCAACCATGTTCATGGTCGAAGTGATTTCAGCTTTGATGGTGGGCCAGTCATTTTGTAAGAAACCAGCCGCAATCCCTAACTTATCTTCAACGATTGGCAGTTCATTGTTGTAAAGATCGGCCCCTTTGTTGATGGCTGCGACGATCTCATCCATGTGACCATTGAGCATCGTATTGGCATCATGCAACTCTTGCTTAATAGCAGGTAATTCTTTTTGATACTTTTCTAAGATACTGATGGCATTGCTGACCACATTTTTGGTTGATGTCAATAAAGACTTGAAGTCAATGGCTTGCGCTTTTTTCAATACATCTTGAGCTGTGGTGATGGTGGTGATCAAATCACTTAGAATTTTTTCTATTGTATCAGTAATTGAAGGAACATCAATGGATCCCAAAAGTCCATCAATTTCTTTTGCAGCTCCTGTTATCTCACTTAAATATTGTTTTACTCCTTTAATATCACCATCTTGAACTGCTTTTCTTGCTCTCGCTAGTAAATCAGATAGATTTGTTAATTTGATTTTGACCTCATTTAAATGTGTAATAATATTTTGAATTTGCGTATTTTCTGTTGAGCCTTCAATTCTATTTAAAAATGTAATCAAAGAATCTAACATACTTTGTTGTTGTTGGATGCTCTGTTGAAAACCATCAATCGTTTTGAGGATAGACTCACGGTCATTAGCTAACTGTTCTTCATCTAATGCCTCATTCAACGCTTCTGACCAACTTGCGGTTGAAGACGCAACTTGACGAACGGCTTCAATCGTTACTTGAACACTATTAGAAATACTTGGTAGCGCATCTTGTAACTGTTGGGCACCTTCTTTCGTCGCTGAGGCAAAGTCTGTTGCTTGGTCCCCTAATTGTTGGATTTCTGGCAATGCGGTTTGTACTTGATCAATGATTTGCAGTCCTTGTTTAGCTGTATCAATACCATCTGTCATTGTACTAGCAATAGAATCAAAATCATCATCGATCATTTTTAATTGCTTGCCGGCATTTTGGATCTCAGGGATCTTTTTCTGCAATGTCAGAATGACACTAGCTTGTTTTTTTAATTCTGGCAGCTTGTCATTCAATGCGATCAGTTTATCCCCCATTTCATCGACCTGAGGAATATAATCCGTAAATTCTTCGGCTTTGGCGATTTTGTCTTTGATTTCCGGGAACTTGTCATGCAAATCAACAATTTGCTTCGTGTAACTATCAATGGTGTCAAGATTGCCATCGGTCTCTAAAATCATATTTTTGACTTTATTGATACTAACTAAATTTGAATCAATATCATACCCGATTTCGTTGAACACTTTGACTAATGTAGAACTAGCAGTTTCAATAAAGTTCTTTGAGATCTGTTCTTGGAGACTGCTTGCTCCCTTGTCAGTGATCTTAGGTGCGATAGCATTGATTTTTTGGTTACTGTAGTATTCAATTTTCGGTTTAACGATCGTACCGCTGGTAAAACTGACCAGATCTTTTGAAAAATCAGCAGGCAAATAAATTCCCGCGTAATATTTACCTGATTTGACCCCTTCCACTAATTCTTTTTTAGAATCTAGAAAATGCCAACCTAACTGTTTATTTTCATGTAAAGAGTCGATCACTTCATTCCCAATCGATAGCTCTTTCCCTTGGAATTCTGCGCCTTTATCCGCGCTGTAAACCGCAATGGGCAGTTCACTAGTGTTTCCATATGGATCCCATAATGCTTTGATATTGAACCACGCATAAAGCGAGGGCAAAATCATCAAAGCAATGATCAAAAAAGCGGAAATCGGATTACTAAAAATTCGTTTCCAGTCTAATTTGTATAAATAAAACACGTTTTTGATTTTGTTCATTTTCTTTCCCCCACTTTTCTTCGTCGAAGGATAATTTACCACGTTTTTTGTACGCCGCCAATGGGAATGATTCCCTTGATATCAGCCTTTTGACAAAATGTACCATTTGTCAAAATGAAACCCCTTTACTTTTCGCGTAATTTCCCTTATTGTTAATCTTTTCTTTAACTTTAACACGACTGCTTTTGGCAGACGAACAATTTGTTTGCTAAAAGCAATCATAAAAAAAGCACCATTGACCGTTTCCCTTGATACGATCAATGGTGCCTGTTCTAGTTTGTCAACTGCTCAGTGGCCAATAGTTGATAAACGTACTCAAGAGAAGTCGTTTCGGCATAAAGGTTCAAACCTGCTTTTTCATCAGCTGAAAAATGATGAGTGAAACTTTGATCCGGTATCAACACCACTTGAATTCCTGCCCGAGTTGCCGCGGTAGCTCCTGGCAATGAGTCTTCCATAACTAAAGCTGATTCAGAGGTTCGTGCTGCTTTTTTCAATGTCAGCAAATAGGGAGCCGGATCTGGTTTGTGTGCTGGGACATCGTCACCAAATGTCTTGAAATCAAATGCATTCTGCAATTCAAAATGATCCAGTAGTTTTTCACCTCGAAAAGCCATCGAAGAAGTGGCTAATGCTGTCTTTAACCCTTTTTCTCGTGCCAGAGCCAATGTCTCACGAGCAAATGGTTTTGGCTGCAAGTTTCCATTGAGCAATTGGTCTTCAATGTACCCTTCTCGTTCTTGCCGAAGTTCCTCCACACGTTGAAGACCACCAACTTTTTTCGCTAGTAAGGTTGCTGTCTGTTGCCAACTTTGCCCACGCCAAGCAACGATATCTGATGATGTGATCGGTAGATGGTACTTTTCAAAAAGTGCCAACCAGCCTTCATGATAGACTCTTTCCGTATCCAACAGCAATCCGTCCAAATCAAAAATCAATAATTCTTTCATAGACTCTTTACTCCTTCTCTCCTTCATACTCAAGCAGTTTCAATATAAGTATTTTAATCAAGACATTTGACGATTCTTTTCGGCAGCTGCATGAACAGCCTTCATCACCGCAGCACGAAAGCCATTTTCTTCCAGTGTTTTTACGGCTTGAATGGTCGTACCACCAGGAGAACTGACATTGTCTTTCAATACACCAGGATGTTCTTTGGTCTCCAGCACCATCTTCGCAGCGCCTAAAACTGCCTGAGCAGCAAATTCATAGGCCATTTGGCGGGGCATTCCTTCGGCGACTGCGCCATCGGCCAATGCTTCAATGAACAGATAGGTATATGCTGGGGAAGAACCACTGACCCCAATCACAGCATCGATCATGGATTCAGGCACTTGAGCTGCTTTTCCCATGCTTTCAAATAATTTTTGGATTTCTGCAGCTTCCTCTACGGTCACATGCGGATTGTTACTGATAGACGTCATCCCTTCTCCGACTAGTGCCGGAGTATTCGGCATCACTCGAACGATCTTGCGCTGACCCAAAACTTCTTCCATCTGCGCAATCGTAACGCCTGCTGCGATCGATACAACTAACTGCTGTTCATTTAATTGCGCTTTTAGATCCTCCAATAATTTAGGAAACACAAACGGTTTGACAGCTAAAATCAAAATGGAAGCAGCTGCGGCTTCAGAAAGTTCTAATGTAGGGGTGATCCCTAAGTCTTGTTCCAACTGTTTAAGTGTCGGTTCGTACCGATGATTGTAGACTAAAATTTCCTTTGGTTGATATAGTTCCGATTGGATCAATCCTTTGATAATTGCTTTTGCCATATTTCCGGCCCCGATAAAGGCGATGGTTTTCATAACACTCACTCCTTCTAACATTTATGATCCTATGTTCGCTGTTTCTTGTAAAAAAAGCCTAATCAAGAGATTAGGCTTCAAACTCGATCACATAAGGATGCAATGCTGTATTATAGATGCCCTCTGTATATTCTACCACTTCTCCATGCAGATCATAAGAGCGACGGACGCGCTTTAAAGCGGAAATCTCTGGTGTGATCAGAAATTTTTGTTGTTCCTCATTCAACGTCAGTCCTGCAAATGAATCTTCAAAGGTATCGATCACCATCCGATGTTCATCTAAAATACGGTACAGTGATTTTTCTTCCAATTCTTCCATGGCAAGGCCTTTTAACAATTTGGGCAAATGATATTCATAATAAATAAATGGTTGATGGTCAAAATAGTACATGCGCCGCAAACGCATGACTTCTCTGCCCATCAAAGCAGAAGCTGGATGATCTTCTGCGAGCTCGACTAGGTTAAAATCAAGATTTTTCTTGGTATATTCTTTGCCGGTTTTTTCTAATAACTGGCTGAAAGTTGTCCCTTTAGACAACTTGTTATAAGGTCGATTACTTAAAACCGTGGTCCCGCGTCCACTGCGCTTTTCGACATATTCATCTGCTGCTAATAGCTCGATTGCTTTGCGTACCGTGATTTTACTCACATTGAAGGCTGCTTCTAATTCGGTTTCTGTCGGTAGAAAAGAACCAACAGGATAGTGTCCGGACATGATGTCTTCTTTGATTTTATCTGCCACATCACGATATAAAATATGTTTACGCTTCATTTCTTTCCTCGCCTTTCCAGTCATTGATTCTCTCTCAAAAAGAGGACTTGCACGTTACTCATCAAAACCCGGCACTTCTTCGGCTGCTGCTTCGATCAGCACCTTCCGAGGCTTACTGCCTTCTGAAGGACCTACGACCCCTTGGTCTTCCAATTCGTCAACAAGACGGGCTGCCCGATTGTAGCCAATCCGAAAGCGGCGTTGTAATAAAGAGACACTTGCCGTCTGCATTTCGATCACCAATGCTTTGGCATCATCAAATAGTTCATCCTGTGGTTGACCACTGCTGGTACTTACCGTATCTTCTTCGGTAACCATCATTTTCTCTTCGTAATTCGCTCCCTGCTGCTCGGTAACAAACGACACGACCCGTTCTACTTCGTGGTCTGAGATAAAGGCTCCTTGCACCCGGATTGGTTTATTCTCACCCATAGGCAAGTACAACATATCGCCTCGTCCAAGAAGTTTTTCCGCGCCGTTGCTGTCAATGATTGTCCGGGAATCGACCCCGCTGGAAACGGCGAACGCCATTCTTGAAGGTACGTTGGCTTTGATGATTCCTGTGATGACATCCACACTAGGACGTTGTGTCGCCAAGATCATATGGATCCCTGCAGCCCGCGCCATTTGAGCTAGACGAATGATCGCATCTTCTACTTCATTACTTGCGACCATCATCAAGTCAGCCAATTCATCAACAATGACAACGATGAATGGCAAGATTGGTCGGTTTTCACCATCTTCTAAATTTTTATTGATCACTAGTTCATTGTATCCTGTGATATTTCTAACTCCTGTCGCAGCGAACTTCTCATACCGTTCTTCCATCTCTTTAACCACTTTTTGCAACGCTTGCGCTGCTTTCCGAGGGTTCGTCACTACCGGAGTCAATAGATGAGGAATGCCATTATAGACATTCAATTCAACCATTTTCGGATCGATCATCATCAATTTGACTTCGTGGGGTTTTGCCCGCATCAAAATACTTGTGATGATACCGTTGATTGCAACGGATTTCCCACTACCAGTAGATCCTGCAATCAGTAAGTGAGGCATTTTCGTTAGATCGGCCGTTTGGACACGGCCAGAAATATCTCTACCCAAAGGGACTTCTAACAACTTATCGGGATGATCCGGCTGTGCTTCAATCACCTCTCGGAAGGAAACCATGCTGACAGCACTGTTAGGCACCTCGATCCCAATCAGTGATTTCCCAGGAATCGGTGCTTCCATCCGTACATCTTTAGCAGCTAGTGCCAGTGCGATGTCATCTGTTAAGCCAACGATTTTGCTGACTTTGACTCCGACTGCTGGCTGTACTTCAAATTTAGTTACTGCTGGTCCTAAACTAGCTTTTACCACCTTGGCATCGACGCCAAAGCTTTGGAAAGTCTTTTCTAAAACACCAATGTTTTGTTCGATTTTTTTGTACTCGCTGCTTTGATCGGTTGCAGGGATCGAGTCCAACAATTCAGCGGACGGCAACTCATAGTCGCGATTTTCTGCTTCTTCGGAAATTTCAAATTCCAATACTTCGCCATCATCTTCCATTTCTTCAACACTTTCTTTTTTCTCCTGTGCCGAAGCCGGAGAGGATGATGCAGCTGGCGGTGTTTTGGGCAATTCTTGAAAATGATCGATTGGCACAAAACTTAACTGCTCTGGTTCGATTTCCGACAAATCTGGTTCTGATTGGGCTGCTCGCTCTTCTTCCGTGAAGGGACGGACTTGATTCTTTTCTTTGATCTCAGCCAAAACAGCAGAACGCTCTGCTTCTTTTTTCGCTGCTTTTTCAGCAGCTTTTTGCGCTTTTCGTTCTTCGCGGGCTGCTTGTTTTTCAGGTGATCCTTCCAACCATTGCTGAACCTTTTCACCAGCGTGCTGCAGATGCTCCAACAACTCGTGACTGCTCATCTTACTGAACAAAAAGCCACCGATCATGATCATCAAGACAGCTAGAATGTAACTGCCGATCTGGGATACAAGGAAATAGGTTCCGCGATAGAAGAATGCGCCGACCATGCCTCCTCCCACATTTTGTGAAACTTGACTGCGGCGAATATCATCCAGCAATGTCGACCAAGTCGTCTGCAAGACATTTGGCGATTCATTCATGACATTATTGAATAAATGCGCATGCAGGATCACTAAGATCCCCAAATAGATCAGCACACAGCCAACCACTCGACGTAAACTCGTAAAACGAGCTTCTGTGGTCTTGATTGCCAACCATCCCCCGTAAACGGCCAATGCGAGACAAAGCACTTGATACGTATTGCCTCCAATGATACGAAAGCCGTTAGCGATCAGCGTTCCTAAAAAGCCTAAGTGAAAAAAACCAAAGATCGAAAACAAGATGAAAAGCAAGCCGATGCCGACTAGAATCAGTTTCTCTTGTTGTTTTTGTTGTTTTTTTGTTTTGCGTTTCTTCGCGCGTTTTTTTTGCGCCATTCTTATCCCTCTTTTCGTCTCTACCTATTATAACGAAAAAAGAAGGCGAACAAAAGTTTTCCTGTCAGAAAGTTTACTACTAGAAATAAAAGATCCCACTAATGAAAAAAAGACCGCTCCATAAATCCATCAAACAAAGACGATCTAAAGGAGAAAAGACAAGAAATGCTTCTTAAAAATCTCTTTAGTAAGACTACAGTTAAGCTACCTTGCACCTGTTCATCAATCGCTTCATGCCAGGTAGCTACTGTGATCGTTTTTGTTGTGGCTTATGTCGCCGTCAATCGTTTTTCATTTATTCAGGAGAAACATCTTCTCCAAACCATTTTTCGGAAATCTCAGCAAATGTGCCATTTTCTTGCAGTTTCTTTAATCCCTCATTGATTTTATCCGCCAATGCTTGATCGTCTTTTCGTACTCCTACTGCAAAGTTTTCGGCTTTGAAGGGACTTTCAATAACATTGTAATCGTCCGCTTTTTTCGTCTGAGTCAAATAGTACTCCGCGTAGACCCGATCGATCAAAAGACCATCGATCCGACCATTTTCCAAATCGATAAACGCTTCGTTGAAACTAGCATATAAAGTTGCTTCATTATCGGCGACAATGTCTTTCAATACTTCTGGTTGATTGTTGAAGGTATCATAGCCAGAGGATCCTTCTTGTGCCCCTAGAACTTTGTCTTTCATTGCATCAAATGAAGTGATGTTGCTGTCTTTGGCAGTTACTAGAACCTGCTTGTTTTCCATATAAGTATCGCTGAATAATACTTTCTTTTCCCGGGCTTCTGTTTTTGTGTAGCCATTCCAAATCATATCGATGGTACCATTATCTAATTCTGTTTCTTTCATCGACCAGTCGATTGCTTGGAATTTGACTTTGGTTCCTGTTAAATCAAAAACGGCTTTTGCTAGGTCAACATCGAAACCAACGATGTCCCCTTGGTCATCTTGAAAGCCCATCGGTACAAAGGTATCGTCCAACCCAACGATGACTTCCTCTTTGTCTGCAGCACTTTCTGCTTTCTCGCTACTGTTGCCACATGCAGCAAAAAGTAATAAGCTGGCTCCGGCTAACAACGTTAATCCAATTTTTTTCATTTTTCTTCCTCCTTAGTTCCCTTCAACTTCTAATAATTGATCGGCAATATTTTTTGCAAAAACCAGATCATGGGTAACCACGATCTGAGTAACGCCCTCTTTTTTTAAATCTAAGATCAGTTTTTCGACTTGCTGGCGCAGACCTGGATCTAATGCACTCGTAGGTTCATCATACGCCAATACTTTCGGATCCATCGCCATCGCCCGCGCAATCGCTACTCGTTGGCGTTGCCCTCCTGAAAGTTGGTAAGGATATTGCGTTAAAAGTTCAGATAATCCCAGCTGTTTAGCCAAAGCAACAGCTTTTTCGGTATAGCTAGCTTTGTCTTGTTTCAATACCATTTTTGGTGCCAGTGTGATGTTATCGAATACCGACAAATGCGGAAATAGCTGAAAGTCTTGAAAAACGACACCGACTACTTGTTCTTGTTTTTTCGTATCCGCGGGATCAAAAGGTTGTCCATCTAGTAAAAAAGTTCCTGAATCGATGGTCTCCAATCCAGCCAGGGTACGCAGCAGGGTTGTTTTTCCACCGCCAGAAGGTCCGACTACCGCTAGGATGCTGCCTTCTTCAATTGTCAGGTCTAAGCGATCGATAACCTGCTTGTCGCCAAATGCTTTTGATACTTGTTTCAGTTCTAACATGTTCCTACGCCTCCTAACGGTAATAATCGAGTTTTGTTTCTAACTGTTTCAAAATCAGTGTAAAAATACCAGTCATCATTAAGTAAATCAGCGCAACGCCCAGTAATGGTACCAACGTGCTGTCTCGTTCCATTGCGATTTTACCGATACGCATAACATCCGACAAACCTAAAATATAGACAAGCGAAGTATCTTTTACTAAATTGATCACTTCGTTCCCTACTGAAGGAAGCGTGATCTTGACTACTTGCGGAATGATAATCTTGCGAATCGTCTGTAGAGGTGCTAGGCGCAGAACTTTTGCTGCTTCGTATTGCCCTGCAGGGATTGATTGGATCCCTCCCCGAAAAATCTCGGCATAATAAGCGGCATAATTGATAATAAAGGCAATCAGTGCTGCTTCAAACCGATCAAAGACAATGTTCAGGATCGGCAGACCATAAAACACAAAGATCAGTTGTAACAGTAAAGGCGTTCCTCGCATCAGCCAGACATACACTTGCACGATTGCTTTCAAGATCCGTAGTCGACTAGCAAGAATAAAAGCCAAGATGATCCCTAATGGAATCGATCCTATTAACGTTAATCCAAACAATTTGATTGTGATCCCTGCCCCAGAAAGCAGTTGCGGCATCACACTTACTAAATAATCGATCATTTCTTTTTGCCTCCTTGATTTTGCGGCAATGACTGCTTGCTTGATTTAAAATGACCAAGCACCATCTTGCCGTGTTTCCACTTGATTAAAATCATTAAAATGAAAGGCGCCCAACAAAAAACGCCCTCCGGCCTAATGCCAGAGGACGTTTAATACGTGGTTCCACCTCAATTTGTTTTTCCTTCACAGAAAAAACCTCATGCAGTCAGTTGATGGATTTGCTGATACCGCCATTAAATAAAAAAAGTCCTTTAGCCATTACAGCTAAAGGACGTTATCAACGCGGTTCCACCTTTGTTTATCAGTGCTTCACAGCAACTGATCTCAGAAAGTCATCAAACAATGACTGCTGCTATAACGGGCACTCCCGGTCTTTCCTACTCGATTCAGAAAAACGACTCCAAGATGTGGTTCACAAGTCCTTGTTGTCTCTTCTCACCAGCCAGAGACTCTCTTAAAACGAAGAAACCTTGCTACTCTTCTTTTCGATGTCTGTTTCATTAAGTTGTTTATTACTTTATACGCAAACTTAAAAAAAGTCAAATACTTTTTTTCAGTTTGTTGATCGGAAAATTCATTTTCACAAAATAAGAGACGAATAGAAACGTTCTATCCGCCCTAAATGCTTTAGACTTCGTAATGATCAGTACAACTTTGTATTCCCTCTATGGTACTTTCAGTTGAACATGATAGCGATAGCGGTCCCCACGATAATAAATTTCAGCATATTCAACTAAGCGATTTTTGTGGTCTTTAGTCAGACGCTCGACATATAAAAGTGGTGTATTCATTTCAATTTTTAATAAGTTGGAGAGTTCTTCATCAGACACAACTGACTCAATGGTTTCTTGTGCTGTTGTTACTATAAAACCTTGACTACGCATAATTTGATAAAGTGATGCATGTTTGTCAGCAAGATCTTTTTCTTTTAGCTCAATGTATGATGGACAATATACTCGTTGAAATCCAATACATTGATCATCCACGTAGCGAAGGCGTTCGTGTTTGCTGACCTCCGCTCCTTTTGGCAAATCTAACTTACTACACAACACCTCATTTGCTTCCAAAGATGTATTTAAAGAAATTAACTCTGAATGATTGGACTGCAGTTTATTTTCTTCCGAAAAACTTAGAAGGGTTTGTAATTGCAGTAATTCTTTCGTACTGAGTACAATTGTACCTACACCATGAATTCTTTTGATAAAACCTTCATCTACTAAAAGTTGCAAGGCATGACGAACTGTAATACGGCTTACTCCGTATTTTTCTTGAAGTTCCGGTTCAGTCAAAAAAGGTTGCCCAACTGGATATTTTCCTTCATTGATTTCTTTTTTCAGCTCTTCATAAATCGAGAGATATTTTACCTTTGGACTTATCATTTTCATTCACCACATTTGCTAAAGATTCAGCCAAACTAGTTAAATCGTAGCTATTCGCTGATTGAACATCACGAAACAGTGGCGTAAAACGTTCATCATCTGGATCAATCAATGCCCCAACCATGGATCCTACAATTGTCGCAATCGTATCAGTGTCGTATCCTACATTCACTGCATCTATGATCGCATTAAAAGGATCTTGTTTGTTTAGGGCGATAATTCCAAACGCACACGGAACTGCTTCTGAGATATGGAGCCCACTACCGATGATTTGAGCTAGTCGCTGTAGTTTTTCTTCATGGGTACCAGATTCATTAACTATAGTATACGCTAGTTTCATGCGTTCAACAACGCTGGGACCGCCAACTTCTCGGGAATAAACTTTGCCTAATTCTTCTCCCCGACAAGCGCCATAAATCCCTATTGCTACTAATTGGTCCACAGTTGCATGGTCACACAAAGAGGCTGACACTGCTGCCGCAACTGCAGCTGCTCCAGAAATAGCCAGTGCATTATCATGAGTTACTTGCGTTATAATCAACGCTTCTTGAATAGCTTTTTCAATATCTCCTGGGTTTAATATCCCTGCAGGTGCGATTTTCATTGCAGCTCCGTTCGTAGCTTTTGAAGCATAGTCTACAGCCATAGCTCCCGGTAAAGGCGCCATTTTTTGATCAGGATTTTTATACATTGCAATCGCACTTCGCGTAGTTGGACCTGCAAATCGATCGAAGTACCATGTATTTTCTGACCATTTCAAGATGGCTGTCTTCACTGTTTCAGAATCAATTACTCCTCTATTTTCTATAATACTGTGACACAACGTATAAATTTGCGAAAAATCATCTGTGACTTGTCCAGCTTCATTCCCTAATGCAAAAGCACCTTCCTCTGGTTTTAAAAAGGTAGAAACTTTGCCATTGAACTTTGTTCTAATTTGATCAAAAGTAAGATTTTCTGTTGCAGCTCCCATAGCATCTGCAATAGCTGCTGCCCCCAATGTACCTTGAATTTTTATTTGTAAACTCATATAAACTATCTCCATTCTCTTATTCTTTATTTCATTTCAGCTTCTGGGTCTTTTATACCTAAAATGATTGTTAGGATCATTCCACCAAAAAATGCAATCACCAAACCCACAATGTACGCCCAAAGTGTAGGACCCGCAAAAGCTGGAATGGTGGTTAATCCTCCAAATACAAAGGCGTTACCAATAACATTAAATGCACCCATAAAAGCTCCACCCATTGCAGCACCAAGACAGCCAGCAATCAACGGTGTTTTAAATTTTACTCCTAGACCGTAAATAGCAGGTTCTACAATTCCAGATAAAAAGACAGAAGTAATTGCAGTCAAAGAAAAGTTCCTTAATTTGGTATTTTTTGATCGTAAGAAAACTGCAAATGCTGCTCCTGCCATCCCAAAGTTTGCAGTTGCGCCATACGCAATGAATGGTGAGTGACCTGTGCTAGCGATTTCCGGAATAATAACCATGGTATTTGGTGCCCAATGAACACCAAACATGATCAAAATATTCCAAATGCCACCTGTAATTGCCCCTGTAATAATCTGATTGATTCCTGCTAAATAATTTACAAATCCAGCAATACCAATACTAATATAGTTACCTAAGGGACCAAAAATACTGGCAGTTACAGGCACTAACACAAACAAAAGAACGGTTGGTATCAAAATCATATGCAAACTATTCGGAATTGTTTTTTTCATGAAATGTTCCATTTTCGATTGTACCCATGTTGTAAAAATTGCGGGCAGAATCTGCGAAGTGTAGTTAAAGACTGGAACTGGTAAACCAAAGAAAGAAATCGTATTGCCCCCGTCCCCTTGGATCAAATTAATAAAGTCTGGCATAATCAATGCACCAGCGACTGCGATGGCAATATAAGGACTCGTTTTAAATCGGTTTGCTGCAGTTACCGAAACTAGTAACGGTAAGAAGTAGAAGACAGATGTTGCAGCAAGTGTCAACATCAAATTTGTCGAGCTATCCGTAGATAAAATTCCGACCTCATTTGCAAGAATTGTAAACCCTCGAAGAAGACCCGATCCGGCTAATAAAGGTAATAATGGCGAGAAAATACTCACTACGAGTTGAACAAACTCATTTATTAAGCTCTTTTTTGTCTGGACTTTAGAATTTTTTTCATTGGTCGTTTCATTATTTTCTCTATTCAATACTTTTAAGAAGTCTTCATAAACTTCCCCTACATTCGTTCCAATAATTATTTGATACCCGGAATCTTTATTGACTACTCCTGTCACACCATCCAATAATTCTATTTTTTCACTTTGAACTAACTCACGTTTCTTCAGACTTGGGCGTAATCTTGTTGCACAGTGAGTAATTGACTCAATATTTTCTGTTCCGCCTAGATACTCTAGAATCTGCTGGGCTAACATTTCATTTTTCATGATAATTCCCCTTTCTATAATGAATTAGCTAGTCGTTATGACGTCATATCAACATCTAAAATATACCCCTAACGCCCTCGAGTGTAAACGATTACAAAAGAAATATATCCAAAGATTTATTTATCACTCATAAATCTGCTTTCAAGATTTAGCTTTTTTGAACACGTTCTATTGAAACTATTTTTTAACACTTTAGCTAAAAAGAGGATAGAAAGAAACTCCCTGTGATCTCTGTTCTAAGACGTCTTATTCTAATCATATTATAATCTATTTTAATCAAAGTAAACATTAACTATAAAACTTTGAACTGTAAGAAGATGTATAAAGTCCACCAAAGTAGTTTCATTTAGAAAAATTTATCAAGTATATCTATTATTCAACTATCTCATTTCTAATTTTATTATAAATTAATGAGTTTGTATCAGACACCCAAAGAAGACTCTCTCGTCAAATCTAAAAATAAAAGGATGAATTTGAAAATTTATTGAGTTACCCTTTATTAGATGATACACTTTTTAAAAAGGAGTTTTAGCAATGAAAAAAATCTGTTGGATTTTTTCTATCAATGTTCGGGGTATGGCACCATTCGGTTACAGCACAACAATGAATCTTAGACAAGCAAAATCATTTCAAGAAAAAATCAAGACACTCTTACCAGCAGAAATTGAGACTCAATTTATTAGTTATGATATTTCAAGTAATGATATTCCTGCTGCAGATTTACTTGTTTTTAATGATATGGATTCAAACTATCTAAGCGAAGAAATAAAAAAACAAGGCATTGCTGTTTCTTTTAAAGATATGGTTTCCGGAAATACTACAGTTATCAAAAAAACAATTCTGAACGCCCTAAATTTAGGCGGAATTTGAACAGCTTTTCTGCTTGTAACAATAACGACACCCCTCTCATACTTATGAATATGAGAAGAGGTGTCGTTATGTATTATTTATCTTTCGTCCTATCCAAAATAAAGCAAGTAATAATTGATCTATGCACCTAGATAGGTCTCTACTAATAAGAACACTGATTATTTGATATCTTATCAATATCCATAACGGGGAGAATGAAGAGCATAAAACTAGATAGCTTTTTCTTTATTCGTTAGTTATCGTTCTATCTGCTTTTAATCCAAACGTAACACTTTCAAAAAATTACATTTATTGTTTTTCGAACTATATTGTATGCATTTCTTCAATATCAAGTAATGACGTACGATTATGTTGTTCTATTTCTGATGCTCCCCCCCTACAACAGATGTTACTGCACTTAAATCTAGTATAGCAACTGAAGGTGTAACACCAATCCTAAATTTTTTCCATAACTCTTCTTTGATTGTATGGTAAGCCTACCATGATGCTCCACAATCAAAAAAATAGTATCTTTTTGCGCTATATATGTATCAAATCACTATGTTATAGTTTACTTAAGGAGGGAGAAAATGAAAAAGATAGTACTAAAAAATAAGAAACTGCTTGTTACGCATGTGATTATTTGCGCAATCGCTGCGCTTATTCAGGTTGGCGTTGCACTTGTTTATAGTCTTATCACAGAAGTTGCTATGTCAGGAAATATAAAAAAGCTTATGGTTGTTGGCTTATTCGCCTTCTTTTATATCTTATTAAACACCATGAGCGACTTTGTCCCCAGACGCAGTAAATCTATCTTGGTCCACTCAATAACGGATCAGCTTAGAGTCGGCCTCTCGCAAAAGATAATCCGAATGGATCCAGAAAAGTTTTTAAAAAGCGAAAAAAATTATTACCTTTCAAAGCTAGTCAATGAAATAAAAGTTATTGAGCAAGAATTTTTGAAACCTGGATTTGGATTGATTTTAAGCATCTTTACCTTTATTTTTTCACTTCTTTTCTCTTTAAGACTTAGTGCTTCCTTTTCAATTGTCATGCTATTGCTAGCCTTTAGCCCCTTGTTAGCTCCTTATTTTGCCAAAAAAATTCTTGGAACTCGTCGTAAAGCGGCGGTCGAGGCACAAGATCATACACTCAGTTTATTTGAACAACTTCTTTCTGGCTATCTGACACTAAGAGTAGGCAGAGGATTCCCGAAATATGCTACACGTTTTTCTGAAAGTAGCGAGCGACTGAAAAAGCAAAATATTCATTTTGAATCGTTACAAGGACTTACCTACGCGATTTCTTTTGGTCTTGGCGACCTTGCCTACTCTGGAACGTGGATTATTGGTGGTTTTTTTGTTGCAGCAAAAATAATAACCCTTCCTAACCTCATTGCTATGACTACCTTAATGAGTACGATTGCCGGTCCATTGGAATATTTCAGCACCTCGATTACCGATATTTTATCCAGTAAGAAAGTCGCTGATGATCTTATATCTTTTATCGATAGTACAGATGATGATGAAATGACTCGATCAATCATTCTTGAAAGTCCCATCACAACTTTGTCGATTGCTAACTTAAGCTATAGTTATGGTACCCGTACATTAATCAATGAATTAAGCTATCAATTTGAAAGAGGGAAAAAGTATGCAATTACAGGTGCGAGTGGCAGCGGGAAATCCACGCTATTGAATATTTTAGCAGGCATTTATTCTGTCGGTGACCGTCAACTATTTATCAATGAACAAGAGATGAATCAAATTTCTAGAGATTCCTTGTATCAAAAAGTCTCACTTGTCCAACAAAAGACCGCTATTTTTCAGACCAGTATTGCTTCTAATCTCTCTGTTTTTAATGATTTTGAACTTGAAAGAGTTGTTGATGCATTAAATAAGAGTGGCTTGGGCAATCGCTTTAACTACGAGAAATTATTAGAAGACCAAGAAAACAAATGGATAAATTTTCTTTCAGGAGGGGAATTAAGGAGAATCGAAATCGCTCGCGCTGTCTTTAAAAATTCCGATATCATTCTATTGGATGAACCGACTTCTGGGCTCGATAGTGGAAATGAGCTGATTATCAAAGATTTGATCAACTCTTTCAATGATAAGATAATTATCGTAGTTACTCATTCAACTAGTCCTGATTTTCTAGACTCTTTTGACGAGCTGATTCACTTAGATGCTTTACCCCTCAAAAAACAAAACGATCCCTTTATTCGCTTGTCTTTATGATTCCCTCCTTGAACTTGTTAGAAAAAGAACTGAACCTAGTAAAATGTTCTTTGTCATACTACTAATGACAAAGAACATTTGAGGGTTATTGTTTGAGGCTCATTGACTTCCTACTAAAATAAAATTTCATCAGATTAAAAAATTCTTCTTACTCTATGTTAACAAAATATTCTGCTATTAAATTAGTTATAGAGCGCGACACTTTACAATCACCGTTACTCTAAGCCTTTCTTTAGTTCTCGCATTCGCTGCATCCATCCTACGTCTTCTACAGTAACTATTACTTAATAACAAAAGAACGATACTTGGAATAGGCTATTTGATCGATAATAGTAAAAATTTTCTTTATCTCTAAATCTGCGCCGATTGCCGTTACTTGATAGAATTGACTGTAATTGTTCCCTAATGCGGGAAGGTAGGCATTAGAGATCAATAAATCAAATGGTTCATCACTTGTATAGGGTAGGATAACAACGTCTTGTTTCCCTTTCAACTCATTTTCTAATAAGTAAATAGAGGCATCTGCCAAAATATTAGAGCCCATATTTAAGACCGCTATTCTCACTTGATACTCCTCTTTAGGAGACAGCATGTAAATTAAGAATACTAATCTTTTTTTCAAATACTTTAATTTCGTGTGGTTGAACAATTTAGTCGGTTCAATAATATTTTCTATTATGTCTAAGACAAACTGATTTCTAAACGAATTGTTAAACAAGTTATGGTAATAATTCAAAGTGACTTTATCGATCGAATAATTGACCCCATGAAAATAATAAACTTGGGCGATGAGAGAAAAGACACTGGATTTAATGGTTGAATTTGACTTTAGTTTATAAATCGACTGGATCGCGGCCATTATTTCATCGGTTATCTCAAAGACGGGATTTTTGCTAGTATATAATCCTAGTCGAATTTCCTCATAGGGGATCCCACCAACTGTAATTAAAAATAAGCAGATAAAATAGGTGACGATTGTCGCTTCATCTGATGAACAAATATATTTTTTTGAAAAATAACTATGCCGAATGTATTTAAAAACTGGCATATCTAGACAGCGATTGATCTTTATTTGCTCATCTTGGCCTAAGCTTTCCAGCAGTGTCTTGTTCCCTATTTTTTTCATAAGAACAAATAACCATATTTTCAACTGCTTTTGTTGAGCAATAGACAGAGATACTTTTTTGACTATGTCCCCAACAACTTCATCGATCAGCGTAGAATTGATCTCTATCGGCCCCATTTTAAATAAATTATAATAAAAATAAATCCACTGTGTCATACTTCCAGCTAGCTTTTTGTTCCTTATCTTTAATTCAAAATGCCGTAGTAAATTATTACATTCCGTGATCAAGCGATTCAAAGTACCTACACTTGTTTTTAATTCATCAGCTATTGCAAATGGTTCATACTCGTTATGATGAAATAAATAGTTTAGCAGTTGATATTTCATTGATTTTTTCAATAAAACATCGGTCAAATCATCGAGTGAAACGCTATCATTCACGTTCAAATCTAAAGTATAACGATTGATCGAGAAGGAAACTTTTTCATCTTTTAGTTGCAGTTTAAGATCATCTGATAGTTTCACAAGAGTAGGCATCGTAATTTTTAACTCCCGACAAGCGTCACTTTTTTTAATATGTCCGGTAGATAAGTACAAAAATTTTAATAAGATATACTCTAATTTTAGATTCTTATCGAGCAAGTCTTCTTTATACATTCCTTTTTCCTCCCATGCAGACTATTTTTATTCTTGAAAATTTACAATTCTCTAGAGAAAAAGAACGCCGCTTACTAGAAAATTCAGAATATACGATTGATTTTTATTTGTTACATGATGCGCCTACCCTCTGTGTTTTTTTAACAGAACCATCCCTTATCTTACTGATTCCATAGTGAAAATCGTGTCCCTCAAAAGAAAACTACAATTAATACTATCATAAAGTAGAACTATCGACAGACTAAGTGAATCTAGAGATTGTCGTTTTTTGAAGTTTCCTCCAGTCATTCTAGTCTGTTCCTTTCCCAAAAATTCCAATGATTTCCACAACTACAAAGTGAGTGGTTTCATCTTATAGAAACCACTCACTTTTAATGACCGAAAAGCTATAAATCTTCCAATCAATGTGAAAATCCATATGCTTGCTTTGAAGAGACGTGTCGGCTTGGACGGTTATTCAAGTGATCTATTCCTTCTTTCATATCTTGCACCAGATCCATTGCCATTTGCATACTTAAGTCTGCACGGCAAACAAAACGTTGGATATTGATGTTTGATAGATTATCCGGCAATGGATAAGTAGGAACTTGCCAGCCCTTCATGGCAAATTCATCAGTCAAATCGTATAAATTCCATGGAATAGATACATCTTCTTTCAATTTATAACAGACGATCGGTAATTGAGAACCGTCGTTATAAATATCAAAATAACCCATTTGTTCAATCTCTTTTGCTAAATATTTTGCAACGTCACTTGTCTTTTTATGGATCAAGCGATACCCCTCAAAGCCATTGCGGATAAAGGTGTAATATTGTCCGATAATCTGGCTCGCACTTCTTGAAAAGTTGATGGCCATTGTAGGCATCTCGCCACCAAGATAACTCACTTTGAAGACCAGTTCTTCAGGTAAGAAGTCTTTTTCTTTCCAGATGACCCAGCCAACCCCTGGATAGACAAGTCCATATTTATGTCCAGAAGTACTAATGGAGCGAACATTTTTCAAGCGGAAGTCCCACTCAAGCTCTGGCTCCATAAATGGGGCAAACAACCCACCACTTGCAGCATCCACGTGGATATATACTTTATAATCTGTATGCTTGTTGTATGCCTCCAGCTTTTTATCTAATGCTTTGATGTCATCGTATCTTCCGGTATAAGTAATTCCTAAGATACCGACTACGCCAATCGTATATTCATCTAAGTAATCAGTGACTGTGTCAACATTGATGCTGCCATGTTCTTCATCAATGGGGATCGTACGCATCTCAACGTCCCAATACACACAGAACTTTTCCCAAACAACTTGATAAGCGGAAGAAATCACTAAGTTCGGTTTTTTTTTAGTAATGTCCAATCCGAGTTTTTTTGCTCGATTGCGCCAAGCAAACTTTAATGCAAGGCCACCTAGCATACAGGCCTCACTTGAGCCAACCGTTGAGGTCCCAATAAAATCTGATTCATCTGGTGCATGCCACAGATCAGCAATCATGTTGACACAGCGATTTTCTATCTCTGCTGTCCGAGGGTATTCCGTTTTATCGATGGCATTTTTATCTAGTGTCTCACTCATGATTTTGACCGCTTCGGGTTCCATGTAAGTTTGGCAGAATGTCGCTAAATTTTGTCTTGATACGCCTTCATCGATCAATTGATCTTTCACTAATTCATAGGCATCTCGCGGCACTAAGGAATCGTTAGGTAATTTGTACATAGGAATTGCTTTATCCATTGCTTCATTGCCAAAAATAGGTTCTAAATATTGAGCTTCTTTTCTATTTTTTTTACTGAATAGCATCTATTTCTCCTCCTAATCTAATACGTACTCTTTTTTATTTTATCCCGTTTGCCTTCTCACCTACAAATTTATAAATGACAAACGGTATAATGACAATAATCAGCCAACTAATGATCAAGATAGTTAAATACGTTCCGCCTTTACCTGAACCGATATCATTGGGTGGAAAGAATGAAATAAAGAATGAAAAGATGGAAACAAGTAAACCAACCACTGCTACAGTGATCTTCACATTTTTTCCACCAGGAATATGGTAGGTTCTTGTTAAATTATCTTTATCCTTCACTAATTTGATGTAGGAAATAAACAAAAGAACATAAGCCACCAAATAGATGCACACGGTCAAGGCCATCGCTACAAAGAATGAAAGGTTGGCACCACCACCGCCTAATGTCAATATGACAGCCCAGATGGAAACGATGATTCCTTGAATCAACACGATATTGATCGGCACATTGTGTTGATTGACTTTTGCCAGTTGCTTTGGCAATAGACCATTTTCTGCTGCTTCAAGCATCGCAGTTGATGGTCCGACTACCCATGCCGCAATTTCAGCAATAACCCCTAAACAAATGACCACTGCAATAAACCGCACCAGCCATTCGCTTCCGCCAAAATGATGGATTAAATACGAATAGGCTTGAATCACACCGGTATCTAAAGATAACTGATTTTGCGGAATCGTTGCCGCAACAGTTACACCGCCGAGAGTGTCTAAAAGGATTGTTGCAGCTACTAAGATCAAGATAGCTTTAGGATAATTTTTTCCTGGATTGTCCATGTCTTTAACATGACTGGCAGAAGACTCGACCCCTGCATAGGCCAAAATAAAAGAAACAAAAACAACCAACGTATTTATTTTCGTAAAATCTGGCATCCAAGCACCCGCACCAAATGAAACTTTGATTGGATTGCCTTGAGCAATATAGATTATTCCTAGGAGAAACAGAATAACCCCAGTCGCTACTATGCCAACAAAGAAACCAACTTTTGCAATCTTTGCTGTATTTTTTGTACCGCCAAATTGCGAAATCGTGATCAGCCAAAAAATCACTAATGTCGCAATCAACTTCAGCCAACTATTCGTATTCAATGCCGGCCAGTTCAATGCGTAGGAAAGCGCACCGACAATAAAGTAAATCATCGTGATAAAGCCAACTGTAATTTGAAACCATTGAAAGAAAATGGCTGCAAAGCCCCACTTTCTTCCCAATGTATTTGAGACCCAGGTATAAAGTCCCCCTTTCTCCCATCCCTTGACAGTGGCCATCTCTGCGGAGCAAAGGGCTACAGGAACAAACCAGAGGAAGCCGCCAACGAGTAAATAAAAAACAAGATTCATCTTTGATGTCGCAAAGGTTGGGTACTCATAAACCGTCATCACCATTGAAGCAGTTATTGCAAAAAAACTCAACAAAGATAGTTTTTTAGTGTTCGTATTCATTCTTTCTCCCTCCTTGCTTTAAACTTTATTTTTCTTCAATCATTGATAAATCAATATGATACGTATGGGTTTTGTCATTATCTGCTTTGAACTCGATATCTAACGCTTGTATCTCTGATAATTTTTGCTCTTCTGCTACTTTAAAATGAATCAACCCATCTTTGTGTTTGTCGTGTGTCAAAATCTCATCATCTAAGTAATCGACAAAAATCTCTGCCTCTACCTGCATACCATCTTTTAAAACCATGTAGGCTTTATCTGGTTTAATCTTTTTGTCTTTAGAATCTTCATTAAACAATTGGTATTTAAGTGAAAGCAATGTCTTGTATTCTTTATCTTTGTCTTTAAATTTCTCCACATTGACGATCTTTACATGGTTCACTAAAAAGCGAATATGGTCCCAATCCGAGTTTTCATAATTTAGGTTATACGTAATGACATCTTTCACTTTTGGATCAATGCCCTTTGTGACGATTTTTTCAAAAGAGCCGATATCGCTCAGTTTATTGATGTCCACAACAGCCGCAGCCGATGACTCGCTAACTAAAGTTTCTGTTCCTGTTCCAGAAATCATTTCCCCGGATTCTTCTACTGTTGAGCAGGCGCTTAAACTTGTTAAAGCAACTGTACTTAATAATAAACCTAATACTACTTTTATTTTTTTCATGTTTTCTCATTCCTTTTTTTTAGATTTTTATTATCCTTCAACACTGATAGATTCCATTGCTAATCATCAATCTCTAAAGTGACATTCTTTATTCGATATCTTTAAGCGTTTAACTGCTTTATTCATTTCTATCTTTGATTGTCTAGGTGTTTTCGATGCGTTCCCCCTTTCTATTCAGCCTGAAATAAAGATAGAAATCATAAAAAAAGTTATCAGTTTTTTTCATTCTAAAAACCCATCCTTTCTTTTATTAAAATTTTTATCTCAATACAGATATATCACTTACTCCCCTAGAACAAATCTCTATTTTTTTATCTTAAAAACAAAAAAATGCGAAAAATTATTGGAACTTAAATGCTATTATTAAACACAACAAGAAATAGCTGATTAAATTAATAGCAGGACTAGAATACTTTTGGTAAAAAGATTATCCCTCATAGATTTACCAGCTGATACTTTTTTGAAATATTTTTCGATTCACTAAAACTTGTTCTATTTGACCCTTGATGATTGTTACAAGGAACTTTCGTTCGTTCGCTGATCGTGCTCCCCAAAAAACAAGAAGCACTCAAAATCGTCTTTTTTGAGCACTTCTTGTTTTTTTATGAATGAGATGTTTTGCCTGTATCCTTGGTACTTTCAGAATGGTCTTCGTTGATAGAATAAAGTCTAACTATTTTCTGGACTCCTATAAATAGCTGCCTATATCAGTGTGTAAAGCCAAAGTAATCCTGCAGAAATTTGAAAATCATACTTTTAGCTCCTTTCCTATACTGTCAAACACGTTTCATAAGTAAATTGTCATCACCAAAACAAGCCAAAAAAAGTCTCCAGAAATCTGTCATTTCCAGACACTCACCAGGCACTTATAAGAGCAATACAAAAAGAGAGATATTATTTTAATTTAGAGATATTTTCTTTGATCAAGTCTCTTGCTTTTCTGAATGCTGCTATTCTCGCTTCTTCCGATCCCGTCACTTGCGCAGGATCTTCCAAGTCCCAGTGAATATGAGCAGCTTCTTTAGGAAGAGCAGGACATTTATCTTTTGCGTCTCCACAAAGGGTAATAATCAAGTCTGCATTCTCAAAATATTCTTTATCAATCAAATCAGACGTCTGGTTAGAGATATCAATGCCATCTTCCGCCATTACTTGTACAGCTTTCGGATTTAATCCATGGGTTTCAATCCCAGCACTACGAATTTCAAAATCTGACTTAGATAGAAATTTATGTCCATACCCTTCAGCCATTTGGCTGCGACAAGAATTGCCAGTACATAGAAAATAAATTTTTTTCACCATTATCTTCCTCTCGACTCTGTCAATGGGATTACTTTTTCCGTACTCAAAAGGTTTATCCCGGAATGCCATTACTTGAAACAACCTTACCTGAACTTCACCTAAAACACCAGCTCATTGCTTCTCTCATTTTTGACTTCTACTAGATAAAGTCGTCGGTGCATTAATTTTGACGCCTCTATCTACTAATGGTAGCCTTGAATTAGAGGGTTGTCCTAACACGATAGTCTTGCTATTGAAATAAAAACAAAAAGGAGTGTATGAAATGAAACATCTAAAGGCTTTGGTTGTAAAAGCACTATTTATTTGGGCTATTTTGTGGATTACTTTAACGGGAATCTATAATGTCAGTTTTATGGACTCTACGATCGTTGGAGTAATAATTGTAGTCATGATCTACGTCCTAGGGGATTTAGTTATCTTAAGAAAAATTGGCAATATTGCGGCAACAATCGCAGATGCTGGTGCGTCAGCGCTTATTCTCTGGCTATATCTGACTTCAATGAATTATACAACTGACTTATGGATGATGGTCTTGGTTCCTGCTGTTTTGATCGGTTTAGCAGAATGGTTCTTCCATAAATGGCTACTCAAAGAAAATATCGTACCAGATGAGCGTACAATGAAAGAGTAACTATAGAATAGTTTTCCTAAATATGACGAAAGAAGGGACAAAAACTTAACAGTTTTTGTCCCTTTTAAGATACTCTTAGCATCGAGCATCACTAATTATCGTACGTTATTCTTTTTTGAGATACTCTGACTATTTACACTTATCCCGCCACCATTAGATTCTTTCAAATAGATTCTTTCAAAAAAGTATTTTATGAATAGAGAGTTTTTTACTAGTGGGTAAAAAGTTTATATCTATTTCCCTTTATAAAATTACTAGTCGCTGTTTCATTACCTTTTCTACCACAAATCATCTTATATTCCCAAACTATCGGAGAAAATCCAACTTCGTTTAATAACAAAGATATTGTCTTTTTATCTTTATTTTTGTGGATATTATAGCGGATATTTTTTTATATTACCATTGTCTTATCCTTTGCGCTAACTGTATAAGAACGATTGACAGTCTAATTTAGCTTTTTAATATTATTGCTTTTAGGTATGATTTTAACAGCCATGCCATTTACAAGCAGCGATTACAGGAATATTACTAAGCAGTCATATTTTTTCCTGTATGTATTTTGGGGAAGAACGAGTTTACGCAGATAAATTTGACCTGTGGAAATTTTCGGAACTTAATCAATTAATAGCCAAACAAAAACGACTCAATAGTACTGAGTCGTTTTTGCATAAATCGATAAAGGGCTGCGGAGACAAGCAAGTTGTTTAAACTTTTCTATACCTCTTTAATCCGATAATATTCAAAAATGTAAACACAAGAATAAACAGAATTAATATACCTAAGTCAAAGGAAATTTCTTTCCAGCCTTGCCCTTTGATCATGATAGTAGTCAACGCATTCCCCGCATAGCTCAATGGAAATATATATGATATATATCTTACCCAGCTAGCCATACTATCTAAGGCGATTAACCCGGAAAAGAATACTTGCGGAATGACAACTAATGGAATAAATTGCACCATTTGAAATTCTGAACTAGCAAATGTTGAAACAAAGATCCCAATGACTAGTGCCGTCAATGCAATCAGAATATTTGTTCCAATGACCCACCACAAACTGCCAATAATCTGAAGATCTAGGACATAAATGGAGAAAAAAACAATAATCAAGGTCTGAATGATTGCAAAAATACCATACCCTACTAAATATCCCATAACAATTTCACTACGCTTGACCGGTGTAGCTAGCAATCTTTCCAAAGTCCCACTGGTGCGTTCTCTCAACAAGGCAATACCAGAAACTAAAAATACAAAAAAGAAAACAAAAAAGCCAATCAAGATAGGAAATATTTGGTCAAAAAAGGAATTGTTTGCTCCACCATAAATATAAGAATTTTGCACTGAAAAATCTTCTATGGTTACTTTTTTCCCTGTTTCTGCTGCTAATTTTTGGACATTCAAACTGAGTTCTTTGACCTTATTTGCTGTCAGCACATTCTGAACTAGCCCTTTTACTTTGGCTGTGTTGGTTGGCTCATCATTTGCATAAATTATGTGAAAAGTAGACTGATCCAATGTTACGAATGCATCTAAATTCTCATTCAATATTTTCTCTTTATAGTTCCTATTTGTAGTGTAATGTTCAACTTTCACTTCATCTGAGGAGAACTGATCAACGAGTGTTGAAGGAACAGTCTGATCAAAACCAATTTTCACATGGGTCTCAGAATTTGAATCAAAGACAATATTCATTAAGCTTAAAACAATGATCGGTGCAATCAACATTAATGCTAACGTACGTTTATCTCGAATCAATTCTTTGATCACACGTATCACTATCGCTTGAAATCGAATCATTTTGCATTCACCTCAGCTTTCAAAAAGACTTCTTCAATACTTGTTACTTTAAATTGCTCTTCTAACTCTTTTGGTGAGCCGAAAGCAAATAGTTTTCCTTCAATGATAAGACCAACATAGTCACATTTTTCCGCTTCATCCATGACGTGGGTTGTCATGATAATTCCTTTATTATTATTTGCGAGCTCTCTTAATTGCTCCCAAATAGCTACGCGTAAACTAGGATCAATACCTACTGTCGGCTCATCTAATACAAGCAGATCCGGATTAGAGAGTAAAGTAATCGCTAAAGAAAGTCGTCTTTTCATACCTCCAGAATAAGTTTTCACTGGCTTATTTAGAAAATCCAATAAATCAACTAGTTGCATATTCTTCTCAATAGCACGATCAAGAGCAGTGCCAGTTAATCCCATCAAACTGCCAAAAAAGACTAAATTTTCTTTTCCAGATAGATCATCATAGAGCGCATCATTTTGGCCCATGTAACCAATTCTCTTTAAAATTTTTCGATTTGGCATCTTCGTATCAAATATATCAGCAGATCCTTGATCTAACTTCTCCATCCCCATCAAACATCTTATAGCCGTTGATTTCCCAGCTCCACTTGGACCTATTATTCCAACGATTTTTCCAGCTTGCAGTTCAAGATTTATATTATCTAATACCTTTTGTTTATCAAAAGATTTTGTCGCACTCGACATTGTTGCAATCACTTGGCCCATCATCAACTTCTCCTTTTAGTAGACATGGTGTTTATTATCTTTTACTCTTTGTAGTATAATTTATTTTTGCAAATCAGCAAATAAAAACCATAGTTAATAGACAGATAATAAGAAATGATCATTTATGAGGTGGACACATGAAAAAGAAAGATATTCGTTTCTATCGAACAAAAGAGCGCATTCTAAACGCGATGATCGAGTTGCTAAAAAGCAAACATTTTGATCATGTGACAGTCAAAGATATATGTGAGAAAGCAGAAATCAGTCGCAGCGGTTTCTATCTTCATTATATGGATAAATACGATTTAGTAGAAAAATATCAACTGGAGCTAATGAAACAAGTCAATTATTTGATAGAGGAAAATGTAAAAGAAAAACTTTCGATGGAAGAAACAATGGTGAAATTACTTTACTTTTTTTTAAATGAAGGTCAACTGCTAGGACTACTTATTTCAAATAAAGGATCTGTGGAAATACAAGATCAAGTAAAAAAAGTACTCCAACAGAACGCAACAAAAAATGTTCTTCCACATATCAATCTAACCTTGAAGAATGAAATTGAAAAACATTATTTAGTCATCTTTTTTAGTAATGCTTTTTTAGGCATCCTCCAAGAGTGGATAAATACGGGACAAAAAGAAAAACCAGAAGAACTTATTCAAATGATAACCAAGTTTATACCTTATACATTCATTTAAGCATGCCGCAGTGATTCCGAAGTCCAGAAAACATTGGATAAACGAAGTAACCAGTCTAGCCCAAAATAGGTATCTTTATAAAAAGTGTCCAGAGAATCATGTTTTTTGGACACTTCTATTCACTAATATATGACATCTACTATTAGTTGACCTGTTACTTGATTCTCCAAAAGGATTGTTATCGAGAAACAAAATAAAGGTAACGATTACGTTTCTGACCATCTTGAAGATTTGTTCAAGTAAATCGTTACCCTAATGGATTGGCTGATTGATAGCTAAACGAATAGTAAGCTGTTAAAATTAAACTTGAAAATTCTTTTACTAACGCTTTAGCCAGCCTTTGTTTGTGGCGTCTTCTACAAGCGTCTCCACATATGCCCAAACTTCCGGCACAATTTCTTTTATTACTTCGTTTCTTTTTAATTCACGCTCAATATCAATGCTGTTTTCTATCCACGTGTTTCCGTCACAGTAGTATATTTGTAAGACTGGTTGTAATCTGTCTATCGCTGAAGCATATTTGGCCTCCACTGTATCCATTTCTTCAAATTCTTCCCACAAAGCCATAAACTCATCGTACTGCTCTTTCGGTAACGTTGAAAATAAATTTGTCGCTGCTTCTCTTTCTCGCTGTTCTTTATCTTGATAGCCAACTTCATCATAACAATAAGTATCTCCCGCTTCTATCTCCACCATATCATGGATAATCAACATTTTTAGCACACGTAATACATCCACAGGTTCTTTGCTTGAAACATAGTCTGAAAGTAGGATTGCGCATAACGTTAAGTGCCACGTGTGTTCCGCATCGTTTTCTCGTTGTTCCCGATTGCAAATAAGTGTTGATTGGCGAAGTATTGATTTAAGCTTATCTGCCTCCACAATAAATTGCATTCTCTTTTCTAATGATGTCATCCTCTGTCCTCCATATGGTTGGATAAAGCTGTTTTATTGCACAATCACGTTTCAAGCTTGGCTGTATGAACAAATACTCTGATTCGGCATCCAATTTAATCATGGTACAGGATCGTTTTTCGAATTCTGCAAAGCAAACTTCATCCATATTTTTTCACCTATTTATTATTGCCCATAAGTCGAACAATGAAGTGACAGTTTTGATGCATTCACAAAAAATTTGTGTCGTATTAAGAAATCGAGTTATTCTGGAAAATCTCTTATCTGACAAAGAACGTACAAATTCTCGATTTAAGAAGATAAAATTTTTCCTACACGTCTTCATTTTTACTTTCACACAAAAAAACTCGAAATGAATGTAGTGTGCAGCGACCCCAAAAAGCTTAGCTTTTCAAGAGGGCTACAGAACATTTTCATTCCGAGTGTTTTTAGTGAAAGAAACTAAAATAAAATTTACTGAAAGAAATAGGCAGCGAATGGCTATTTCCTACAAATTATTTTTTACTCTTTTTTGATCGCTCTTTAAAGCCATATCTAAGCAATGCGAAGCCTGCTAGCGCAAGAACAGCGATCATATAAATTCCCGACTTTCCACGTCCTCCTGTATGAGGCAATTCAATGCCCATGTAAGAATAACGAACTTCGACTTCACTATTTTGTGCATCCGCCGATATTTTTACTGCTTGAACGATGGTAGGATTCGGCGTACCATACCCAGTTATGGCTGGAGAGCTTATTTCTGCAAAGGTATCTCCAGTCGTTTGATCAGCTACCCAAGAAGAATCTACATCTGTTGTATCTACTTCGCCATCATCATCCAAGTCGTACCCAAGAATAGTGTCGAATGCATCCACTATGGCTGTACTGTGAAAAACTACTTTTTGGATCACCGGTTCACTCAGAACGATCTGAGCGTCATTTGCATCAAGATAATGAATGGTTCGGGTTATTGTTTGATCCGTTACAACTGAATGCGTGATTTTCTTCAAAATCACTTGGAAATCATTGCCTGTCGTTAAGTAATACGGACTGGCTTTTAGCGCTTCTTCGATCGAATCATAGGAGCTGCCATTTGGGCGCACCACTTTTAAAATGTCATAGCCTTCAGGGATAACATCAGTAATAGAAGAAGTTGGATCAGCGATCACACTTCCAGTAAGTCCTGCTTGTGATACAGGATCGGGAATTTCAGGATTTCCATTCTCTGACTCATAGGCAAATGTAAAAACAGCTGTTTGTTCAGTGGCAGCCAACAAAACTTGAAAATCGTTGTTGCTTACGGTAAAAGTGGGATGTGCGTTAAGAGCTTCTTCCAAACTCGCATACGTTTGTCCATCTGGGCCAGTCACACTGGCAATGCGATAGCCTGCTGGAATTTGCCATTCCGGCAAGATAATGTCCGTATCCGTCTCTCCAGAAAAAACATCGGTATGGGGAACATTAGGATCTGCGATTCCTGGATTATTAAGGTAGCCGGGCGTATCAGATACATAGCTATAAGTCACCTGTCCACTTTGTTCGACTGGCGCATAAGTAACAATGATGTTGTTCGGGTTGTCAGTTCCCGTAAATACATTTTCTACTCGAATAGGCGGGCTGATTTCTTGGATCTTATAACCTGCTGGTGGTTCCGGAGCTGTATAATCATAAGTGTCGGCTGCATTTGGCTCAGTATTCGGTGCAATCACTCCTAATAAATCTCCTACACTGGTTGTAATTACAGAAGACGGCATACCTTCCATCGGTGCTTGTGTAGCCGCATTTATGTAAGAAACAATCGTTGGACTAGAGCCTTTTTCAGCCGTAAATGCCCCATTAAAATTCGCTGTCATAACCGAATACGCGCCACCGGTGGAACTAACCAGCCCAAAACTCATTGAATTTTGCATCGTTAAGTTTGTGTAGGTGATTTGAACCCCATCCACCGTTAAACTCAAGTTCCCAGTAGTCGACTGTTCACCGACTGTGATCGGTTGCCAGTTGATCGACAAAGAGTCACCTGCTTGATTATTTACAGGAACAGAGGAGATTGGATTCGCGCCAGTTGCTGCTGAACCAGATGGATTCAACGTACCCGCTTCGTTTGTAGTCGCAATACGAATCTGATTTGATGCATTGGTATCGATCGATAATGGATAATTAAAACTGTAAGAAATTCTTCCTAAGGGATTGTCTTGTACCGCAGAATTATAGTAAAAGTCTCTCCCTGCAAAAACAGAGTTTGGCAGTCCTCCTAGACCCAATTGCGCTCCTACGCCACCGTTTGACAATTGACTAGCACTTAGTGGTGTAAAAATAACACCAAATGAATCACCAGCATGGGCCGGATTATAGCCACTCCCCGCTACCACTTTAATTGACCCTGAAAAACTGACAGGATTGGTCATATCCAGTGCACCATTGAATACGGCCCAAGAGGCAGAGTAACCGGTCTGACCATTTTGCATGTTCATCAAACTTCCTGTGGATGATTGCCAACCAGCGTTTGCGCCCGATCCCTTGCTAACAAAGGATGTGTTATCATGTTCTTGCAAATCATTGGTATCATATGAATGATTCCCAGTATCATACGAAGCTCCCGGTTCCAGTACATCTGTTGCACTAGTTGCCGCTTGTACGATCGTCCCAAAAACACCTTGACTAAGAGCAAATAAAATAACAATTAAAAGTGTCTTGATAATCATTCGATTTTTACATGCCGCTTTTTTCATGCTATCCTCCTATACATCGCTCTTCTAGTCCGATTCTCTTCGAAGACCAAACCAAATAAGTAACAATAGTACGCCTAACCCGCTGATGATATTGGCCATCGAAGCGTTAGTTCCCAAGTCAGGAAATGCGCCTTCTTTTTCTCCTGTTGCCGGTTCATCTGCTTTTGGTGGTTTTTGATCAACTGGGGTCGTGTTTTTCTGATGATCGGTCTTTGATTTTGGATAGATATAGACATTCTCTAAATAGCTAGTTCCTTCAATGTTTACTACGGGCAAACTTAAAAGAGATGGAGCAGCTGGTTCATTTAAATGAATCGTCGGATTGGCTTGTTCTGTCAAAAGATAATCCCCATCCTTCAATGATATTTCTGCGATACCTTGCTCATTTGTCGTGATCTCATAGGTCGCCCCTGTGAGGATATAACTTGCAGGATCGCTGATGGAGATAGCTGTTTGTGCCTCTTTTGGCACAATCTCTTGAATGGTATACGTCACATTCTTTAATGGATTCAGCCTAAATCCGTTGCTGTCTAAAGGAATATTGTTAATCTTCAAAAAATTTTCTTTATCTTTTTCAATTCCAAAAAAAGTTTCATCAGTCTCAGACAAACCGTACTTTGTAATAATCAGATTTTGATAATGCCTTTCATCGGCTACACTCTTCAAAGGGGAACTCGTCCATAGAAAAGTTATTAAGAATGGAACAAGTATGAGATAAAAGTTATGTCTTTTCATCATGATGTCCTCTTTCTTTTGCCTTTTCTTTTCATTCTCTTATAAATCAAATAACTGGAAGCGATAATCACTAGCACAGATGAACCTAAAAGTACCCAGAAATCATAGCCGTATTGGTTCCGCTTGATTTCTTCCGTTGGCGTTTCTTCTTCGTACGCTGTGCGCTCCCCAGTAACTAGCAATCGGTGACTGTTTATACCGATCGGGTAACAAGTAACGAGGGTAACTAAGTCCTTATCTGCTTGAATACTCAATGATTCTACCTGATCTGGCTCCACTACTTGAGTATCGATGACTTTATATTTCAGTCTTGCATCAAGCACATCAATATAGAAAGCATCCTCTTGTTGCAGTTTTTCTAAGTTTGAAAAAAGCGTATTGTTTGCTCTTCCTGAATGAGCGGACAAAACGGCGTGTGTATTTTTCCCTCCTATTGGAAAACTTGTTTGAGGAATGTGACCAATCCCTGCATCCAGCTCTTTATCCTCAACACCATGATAGATTGGAAGATTTTGTAGATCAATTTGCGGTATATATAAGTATCCCATCATTCCATTGTCATCCACTTTTAGAATATCATCATACTCAGGTATTTCTCCCTGATACTCTTTTTGTTGACTCATTGCGAAAAGATACTCATTATACTGATGGGCAGAGGCCAACAATCGATCGCGTTCTTGCTGTGTAAGTGTTTCACTTTTTTCAACAAACTTTTCGACAACTGTAACTGTTTGCCGGCTAGCCAGCAAATTTGCGATCATTGGATAGAATAATGCCGCAATCGCCACAAAAAGCAGACAACTGCTTAGAAAATTACGCCAAGAGAATGCTTTCTTGCTTGGTTTATGCTTAAGCATCTTTTGCAGGCTTTCTGCGAATCAAGAATGCAAGGACAATTGCCGTACCAGCAACAAGGAGGACAATGATGAAACCACTTCCACCTGTAAACGGCAGCTGAATCTCACTTCCTGAAAGAATATTTTCGACTTCACTCATAACAGTTCCTGGGTCGATCGATGCTTGAACTTCGATGGGCTCACCGATGATTCCATAGCCTGTTGGTGCAACGGTTTCCATAAGATAGTAGGTCGTATTTGCTTGCGAAATGTTCGTGCCATTGCCAGCTTCAGTAAAATCAGTCAGACGTAATCCATTGAATTCCGCTATTCCGCCGGCATCAGTTGTCGCTTCATAATCATTTGTCGCTAAGCCACTTGGAACATCGCCAGGAGCATAGAGATTGCCTTGGGCATCTTGTTGAATGAAGCGGTTGGCGCTTGCATCTTCAGAAGTAAGCGCAATTTTGAAGGTTGCCCCTGCTAATGGCGAGTTGGAAATACTATCAATTTTCTTGATTTGAACCGAACCTAAATAAACCTCAGGCGTGGTTGTCGGAGTTGCCGTGCTGCCGGGAGGATAGACAGGTGTAGCTCCATTTGATGAAGATACAGACAAATCTACCCCAAAGGCATTCGTGATTTCTGTTGAATAGCTATTGCCAATTTGCCCATATTCAAAATCCGAAACTACAGAAGTCGTAACATTTGGTATAAACACAGGCTGCTGATTGGCATTGACCGGTGTTGGTAAGATAGCTAAAACTTTGTCGATCCCCGCATCCGTTAGCGTCAACGTCAGTTGATTATTAGTGGTATTTAAAGTATAGTCGGTTCCGGAAATAAAGTTCAGTGAAGTGACAGCAGAAACAGTATTGTCTGTTGTTGATTGCAAACCAACGTCAAATGAAATGGATTCATAAACAAGATTGTCAGAAAGTTGATCCGTAAGAAGAAAAGAACCATATACGGTTGTAGGAGAAGGCGACCCCTCTTGGATTGCACGCATCGATGGGCTAAAAACAGTCACTAAATTCCAAGTGACATCCCCTCCTGCAAATACAGAGGATTGTTTATTGGTTTGTGTCCCGTCACCTAAATCAATCAGTTTGTCGCTCCCTTTTGAACCAGAGCCTGCTAATTTAGGATATACGTTGACATCATAAACCCATGTACCGTCGGGATTGGTAGAAGTATCATCATAAGGCATTTGAACAATAAAGGGACTAATCGTTGTGATCCCGCCCGATTGTGTTGCTTGTCTAACTAAATAGTAGCCATCATTGGCGTCTGAAGCTCCGATAGGTAAAACGGCAGTTCCGTTGCTATCCGTTGTTCCTGATATCACAGAACCAACGACATTATACGTACTAGGATCATTAGGGTTGATGGTAACTGGTGATTGTCCTGCTATAGGTTGTACCTTGACAGCATTAAAGCGAATATTTTCCAATAGCTGCTGACCAATGGTACTCAGTTCGGAGCCATTGTTGTCTCCCAGCTGATTTTGTGAAGACGCCTCACCACTAATGGCATGTATCGTAATGGAACGTGGGGAAGTTGTATCCGGTGCAGTTGTAGCGGCATGAGTAACGAGCGGATTTCCTCCAAAAAGGACCAAAGCAATTGTCATAAAAAAGAGCAGAAATCGACCAAGAACCAAACTTTCATTTTTCATTCTTTTTTCTCCCATTCTTAAGTTTATTTAATCCCCGCCTAATTGAATAGTAGCAAAAAAAATAAATTCTAACCATTCAGAAGAATCGCAATCCTATTAAAATTCAAACTATTCCGCTGAATATTTCCATGACAACATGCGATAAATAACTACAGCATTTTTTTGGTTTATACGCAACAATCTACTTTGAAACTTTAAGTGTTTGAATTTATAAATAATTAAAATGTTCGCTCGTCCACCGTTGAATATACTAAGAGGATAAAATTACTAAATACTTTCATTTCTACCAAAAATAAAAATAGAATGAAAAACAAGTCGTTCAGAAAATCTATCTTCCACTCTTTAGTAAGCGTTGCACGCTAAAAAACCTATTTATTTTATTAGTCTTAAAGGTTGATGGAGCTGATTTCTTCTCTTAAAACAAAAGTAAAGACTACAGGAACTTTCATAGAATGAAAAATTCCTGTAGCCTTTCGGATAGTCTTAAAATAGCCATTAGACGCTTTCTATGAACGAAATCTTCTGTTTCAATTCTTAGTCTTTCGTTTTATGTTTTGAGCGCTTAATGAAAATACCCAACACTGCTGCAACGACCAACGCTGCCCCACTATAAAGAGTCATTGAATTCGTTTCTTCTCCAGTCTGCGGCAGAACCTTTTTAGGAGATCCATTTCCAGTGGCTTTCGCAGGATCACTTGAAGGAACACTTGATCCTGTTGCTAGCTTCGTGTTTTTCTTATACGTAACCGTCACTTCTGAATCTTTATCCTCCGCTGTTAAGCCAGTGACTTCTTCGACGATTGCCTTGTCTGCAGTGTAGTTCTTAATCTCTGGACTAGTTACTTCGTCAAAGGTGGTGTCATCCTCTTTGGCTTGCCACTCACCATAGGTCTTGTCTCCCGTGGCTTCATTGGTGGTGACTGTTCGGGTGAAAGTGACTGTATCCACTTTGTCTGGCGCGGCTTCTGTGCCGTCTTCATACAGATAATGGATTGTTTGTTGCACTTCTTTGGTCTCGGTTGATTCCACCATATTTGCCTTGTAAGTAACCGTCACTTCGCTGTCTTTCGATTCTGCTGTCAAGCCAGAGACTTCTTCGACAGTTAGCTTGTCTGCAGTGTAATGCTCAATTTCTGGACTAGTCACCGCATCAAAGGTTGTGTCATCGTCTTTGGCTTGCCACTCACCATACGTTGTTTCCTCTGTGGCTTCATTGGTGGTGACTGTTCGGGTGAAAGTGACTGTATCCACCTTGTCAGGGGCGGCTTCTGTACCGTCTTCATACAGATAATGGATCGTTTGTTTCACTTCTTTGGTCTCGGTTGATTCCACCATGTTTGCCTTGTAAGTAACCGTTACTTCGCTGTCTTTCGATTCTGCTGTCAAGTCAACCATTTCTGCCACACCTTTTTTATCTGGCGTGTAGTTGGCTATCTCTGGACTGACCACCGCATCAAAAGTGGTGTCATTGTCTTTGGCTTCCCAATCACCATAGGAGGTTTCACCGGTTGCTTCATTGATAGTGACTGTTCGTTCGAAGGTTACCTTGTCCACGTTGTCAGGTGCAGCTTCTGTGCCGTCTTCATACACATAGTGAATCGTTTGAGTCACTTCTTTTGTTTCTGTGGTGGTAGTTGTTTTGGCTCTGTAAGTGACCGTGATCTCTGAATCCTTATCATCTGCCGTTAAACCGGTGACTTTTTCAATTCTTTCGTTATCTGCGAGATAGTTATCAATTTCTGGACTAACTACTTCATCAAAGGTTGTGTCGTCATCTTTGGCTTGCCAGTCATCGTACGTTACTTCTCCCGTAGCTAAATTTTTCATGCCATTACGGGTGAAGGTGACTGTGTCCCGTTTGTCTGGGGCTGCTTCTGTGCCGTCTTCATACACATAATGGATGGTTTGAGTCACTTCTTTTGTTTCTGTGATAGCTTCCAATCTTGGTGTATACATAACTACGATATCGTGGTATTCCTCTTCTGGTGACACATCAATGACTTCTTCAACATAGTCTGTATCCGCTGAATAATTTTCGATTTCCGGACTTTTTACTCCTTCAAACATAGAATCATCGTTTCGGGGCTTCCACTCACCATAGGTCTCAACTCCAGTAGCTTCATTAATGGTGACTGTTCGTATAAATTCTATTGTATCCACATGATCCGGCGCGGCTTCCGATCCGTCTTCATACAAATAATGGATTATCCGTGCGATTATTTTACTTTCCTCTCTCGTTTCTATTTTAGGGCTGTAAACATACGTGACTGTTTGGGGATTTTTGCTAACGATTCCTGTCTCATCACCTTGCACTTCTTTCAAGATATATCCAGGGATATCTTTCGGAGTAATCGTGTATGAATCGCCTATATTGCCACCAGTCATTATACTTGGAGGAAGTAATTCTTTTCCCTCTTCATCGATATAATTCACTGTGATTGGTGCCCCTTCAATATATCTTGGCTGCCATACATAAGTATCAGCCATAGTCGCTCCATCATAATTCAATACCAGATCCTTAGACAGGAATACCTGATCACCATAAGGAGCGTCTATCGTGCCTGATCCAACATTTTGCCAATAACCGGTATAATAGCTTGAACTAAATCCAATCATTCCACTTGGATTTGTCAAATTAACTGGGTACTCATTACCTGGCCAATTGTTCCAGCCGACAAAGCTGAATTTTTCCCCTAGTCGTATTTCTTTTAGATATCGTGCATTTGCTAGAAATTGATTCATTCCAGCCCCTAAGGCTTTGATTACATTGGTACTATCAAAATTTGATAAATCTAAACTAGTCCCTCTAAAGCCATAAAACATGCTGTTCATTGTTGTGGCTTGACTTGTATCAAGCAAATGTAGATTCACGATTTCATCCAACTCTGAAGGCACTTTTCCATAATGGCCAGTGCTTTCAAATAGTCCAGGAACATCTGCTGGAAGAACAACAGGGGCAGTGAGAACTACTTTTCTAATAGTCATGTTTGATGAAACTTCTGCTATTGGAATCACTTGATCTACCGTTGTAGTAAGCGTGCCTTCTCCTACAGTTAGAACTCCCTCAATATCAAGGGTTGCTGGAGCAGTCCCCCACATTCCACTCCAAAGGATATTGTCTGCAAGAGCAGCCTTCTTTTCTTCAGTTGCTGCTGTACTGTCTGTCGACGCTTCTGAACTATTTTTCTCTGCATCTTCTTCAGATTCCGTTTTAGTTGCTGCAAATTCTTCTGCTGTCGCTTGCTCTTCAGATTCTATTGCTTCTGACTCTGTTCCTACAGTTTCCTCGACTACTTTTTCTACTTCTTGCTGTTCAGGCAACAACTCCCCCGCAGTAAGCATTGTTTCTTCTGCTGCTGTAGTGCTAATTGATGCAGCTGATGCAGGAATACTAAAAAGTGCTTGTGTAAAAATCGGGCTGCCTAATATAAATACAGAGGAACTGACAAGAATACGTGATACGATTTCTTGCTTCTTCGATCTTCTCATTATTTTTCCTTCTTTCTATCTAAGTGAATGAACACAGTCTCGTTCTATCCAATGCAAAAAAGCTGTCAACTGACAACTACTTCAGACATATTTTAATACTCCTGTTGTCCTCATCCCTTAAGTCTGTATTATCACATGGCTCTGAGTAGCGAACACGACAACATCTGCTCTAAAAAAGACAAGATTCGTCCTGTTTAAAAAAAATAATTAAAATCCTTTGGAAATTATGACAAAAAAGAAAATAATCACATTCATATCAGTATTTCAACGGATTATGCGAAAAGATTTTGAATATGGAAGATCTCTTTTTATTCCTAATCATTCACTTAGAGAAAAGACAAAAAAACCGCAATACAAGCGTTTGAGCAAATCAACTGTCTCAACGATAAAAGGACTTGCCCACTTGCGCAGCATTGCGTCAAAAATATCGTTTAGAGTTGTTTTCACTGTCACTTATATTGCAGTCATAAAAATGGATAAGCAGTCATACTTGCAGCCACGTGTTTTGGGTCTGCTAAGTATTCGCTTGTTGATCTTGAACATTTGATTTAGTCAAGTTCACACCTTAGCTGTTGATACTGCCAATTCGAAAAAGATCGTCACTAGCAGATACGGATATCTAACGTTATCTGTAATGATTCTATAGTGAGGTATTTGTCCCTGTTTCTTGAATAGACTCATTAATAGACTCATTTTGGAACTTTTCGATCGCCTCGACTAATTCAAGCCAGCGATCTCCGGTGGGGAAACTATTCCATTTAAAGAAACGTACTTCGCGATTTTGATTAATAAAGTATTGACGATCGACAGGATAATCCGTCACGACAAAATCCGGCTTTTCTGACACAAAAGAAAGAGTATATCCAAACCATCGTTTTAATCGCTCTTTTTGCCTAATTTCCTGAATTTTTCCAAATTTTGATTCATGAAAAACCCGCACAGTTGACCGATCAATTCTAGCTACAATCGAAAGAAGCATACTGTACTGAAAAAGCAGGCGGTTATTTGAGACATACAGCGTACTAAAAATCGATGATTGTTCTGATAACGATTGGTACATCTCTTGAACCAGTGGAAATAGTTTAGGGAATACTCTTCGATAATCTTTGTCTGTTGTTGTTTTTCCAAAAGCATCAATCTTATTTTTAGAAGCAAACATGAGAGAGGTTGAATGGATGTTCAATGCATTGACAAAAAGATACATTGTAGCACTATCAGGAACAAGAAAAGCTTGTTTCGCTGTTTCCGAAAAAAGTTTAGCGGCTTGTAAGCTCTCTTCTGAAAAATGATTTGTCATCGTCAACTCTGTAGGGATCTCCTCAGGTAAATAGGTGGTCATTACTGAAAACATATAATACAAGAAGATATACTCATTTTCTGAAGTTTCATTTAACAAATAATTATCTCTTAAGAGGGGCATTATAAGCTCGTTTTTGAATTGCTCAAAAGGAATAGTGAGATGGCATGTTTCTGTCATTCCCGGTGGAATTTCTTTCAAAGCAAATCCTCTCTTTAAACGATAGAGACTTAAAGCCAGTAATTGGATAAACTTTTCTTGATCGATTCCTCGGTAACAACTTGGATACATCGCGAGTCTTTCTTTGAAACCAGTAATACTTTTTTGAGTCAGGCCAAAATAACGTACATTTGAGCCATCAAAAATTTGCCAATACATGATATGAAAAAAATGCCTAATACGATATTCTTCTCCTACAAATAACGGCTTCCTCTTTAAATTCAACGAAATATTATAATTTTCAAGGATATCCATGATCTCCTTGAGTTTTCTTTGAACCGTGCGATTACTCACAAAATGCTGTTGCGCTGTATTCTCCAAGGATACATATTTCTCTCTGAATAATCGGTCCAATATTTGAAAAGGCATGCTTTCTTCTAACATGACAGAATATAACTTAGAAAGTAAAAAATTTGAGGCAAATCGAAGTGAAATGGTTCTTCCGTCAATTATTTCGATATCATAAAAGGGATACCGTTCTCTCAAATCCAGTGCACGGTCAATAACTAAAACAATTCTTCTTTTCGAAACACTTAATTTATTTGCCAAGTCGCTTATACTTTCATATTCCTCAGCATTTTCAAAAAAATAAGCAAATACTTCATAGACATCTTGATCTAATTTAGTTAAAAGAAACTTATACATGCCATCACCTCTTAACCTCTTACTTTAAATAAATTATACCTCTTCTACCTTCTAATATCATTGATTGTGCATTAATCCATAATGTTTTTGATTTTTTTGATAATTATTTAAATTTCTACTTAAATAGCCAGCCTATTTCATTTTGTCTCATAAGTGTCCTTTCTCTTTCTCCTCCTATTGATCTGCATAATCAACTTCCTTCAATGCTGCGTTACAATCCAGTGTCTTAATCAGTAACTTTTCAATGATTGAATATGAAAAAAGATATATTCTATAGGATTTTCATCTAGAACATTACTGTATGATACAAGTGCCATTTTTTAACATAAAAGTGATTTTTACTAAAGAAAAATTGAATGACTAGATGATACAGTCAAACTAGCAAACATTCAAATACAAAACAAAAATGAAGTGTCCAGAAAGCTGTTATTTCTTAGGTACTTTATTGTTTGAACTGAAAATTAGGCTTTTATACAAAAAAACATCAAAGCTAATGAATACACTTTGATGTTCATAAAACAGTTTTAGGATAACTTATTAACGAATTATCTGAGTATCCTCGTATCATCAGTAGGAAATTCTCTAGATACATTGGTTAAAGTTCTATTACTCATTTCTTTGATAATTGACTAACGGACCCAGACATGAGATGCCCAAGGTTCGCCTTTATTTTTTCTTCCGGCCAGTCCCACCAACGGACCTTTTGTAAATACTGAATCGTTTCATCATTAAATCTTTTTCTGATTGGTTTCGCAGGAACGCCTCCTACAATGGTATATGGCGGTACATCTTTCGTGACTACAGCTCTAGTACCTATAATGGCACCGTCTCCAATCGTTACGCCTGCCAGGATCAGTGACTCATACCCGATCCAGACATCATTGCCAATCACAATATCGCCTTTATTGTCCCATGCAGCAGCCACATCGGCTTTATCAAGATCCCACTCTTCAAAAAATAGCGGAAATGTATACGTTGGAACGCTTGATAATGAGTGGTTTGCAGCATTAAACAGAAACTTTGATCCACAAGCAATGGAGCAAAATTTGCCAATAATCAATTTGTCATGATTGATTGGGTATTGATACAGCACATTATTCCTTTCAAACTCGCGTGGATCATTTACAAAATCATTATAAATCGTGTATTCTCCAACGCTAATATTTGGGTTAGTGATGGCATTCTTTAGATAGATCGTTTGTGTATCATTGGTTCTTGGGTAAATTTTATTTCGTGAAATAGTCATAATATTCTTCTCCTTTTCGTGTGTTAACGTTTGACTATTTCACATACTACAATGCACTTTTTCATTTTTTTACCTCTTCTCAATTTATGTACGTAATGAATATATCTAAATAATAGTACTTGAAATAGTAAGCAGCTGAAGAAAAAACCGCTACTAACATGGTATTTCATTCAACTGCTACGAATACGGGACACCTCAAAATCGATGTGCTTACCACAATTAAATCAAATAAATTATAGCCATTGTATACTCATAAAAAAACTTACACCAACAGTTAAAATAAAACAAGGATATTTAAATAAAAAAGACAGGATCCTTTTTATTCATTTGTGTTCTCCAGAAACTATATACGATTCTTTTTTTGAACGTTACAAAGAACTAACCACTAAAAACTATTGGGCAAATTGGTCAAAAAATCAGTCTTTTCATGACTATAACGGAACAGGCAAGGAGACAATATATAGCTCGACTACTAATAGTACTATGCATGCGAATAACATAAGATTTTCTCGACGATCATGGTTTGGATGAAGATAGGCTTCTGATTTTGGTCTATCTTTAATATCATCTTGTCTAACTTTTCTTCTAATCAATGCCACTCCTGAACCGACCGCCCAACACAAAGTGAACAGAATAAACAGCCCAAACGATAGATAAATTTGTTTACCAATAGCAAGATACAGTAGAAAAAAGTCAATTAGCTTAATCGAAAACAAAGCGACTCTTCGCACCTTTCGTCCATAATAGATCCAACTATAACTCATGCACCCTCACTCCTTCTTAAATTTAATCACTACCTTTTACTTTCATATTTTGACTTAATGAAAGATTTTCTCATCGATTCTTAGTATAATTTCCTCAATTTGTATCTCAAAAAACATGATTATAAATAAATATATACTAAAAAAATAAAGTGTCCAGAAAAAGATGCTCTCCGGACACTTTATTCATGTTCTTACTATAAATAATACACTTAATTTGATAGGTTCTTTTTTCGTTTACTGATTCTATACGATAAGAGAATTAGTAGGGTTCCTAAAATCACCAACATTGATTGTCCCAACGTTTCTTCTCCCGTAGCTGGCAAAGTCCCTCTAGAATCATTCTCTTTTTCATTATTTTTATGAAGAACACTATAGACATACACCACTTCCTGCGCTTCCTCGCTGAAAATTCCAGAGGCATTATCTGGTATCTCTACTACATACCAGCCTGGGATCTCTTTGGCTTTACTTTCATATGGCAATCCGACTTTCCCACTTAGAATCGTTGGCTCTGCTAATTGATTTCCTTCACTATCTTGGTATTTCACAGTCACTGGTGCCGCATCACTGCGTTCGTATACATACACCACTTCCTGCGCTTCCTCGCTGAAAATTCCAGAAGCATTATCTGGTGTCTCTACTACATACCAACCAGAAATCTCTTTGGCTTCACTTTCATATGGTAATCCGACTTTTCCACTTAAGACAGTTGGCTCTGCTAATTGATTTCTTTCACTATCTTGGTATCTCACAGTCACTGGAGCAGCTTCACTGCGTTCGTATACATACACCACTTCCTGCGCTTCTTCACTGAAAATTCCAGAGGCATTGGCTGGCGTCTCTACTACATACCAACCAGAAATCTCTTTGGCTTCACTTTCATATGGTAATCCGACTTTTCCACTTAGAATCGTTGGGTCGCTTAATTCGTTACCGTCTGTATCTTTATATTTGACTGTGACTAGTGCCGCATCGCTGCGATCGTATATATACACCACTTCTTGCGCTTCCTCGCTGAAAATTCCAGAGGCATTGGCTGGCGTCTCTACTACATACCAACCTGGGAGTTCTTTGGCTTCACTGGCATATGGTAATCCGACTTTGCCATTCAAAATCGTTGGGTCGCTTAATTCGTTGCCGTCTGTATCTTCATATCGGACCGTAACTGGTGCCGCATCTGAGCGATCATACACGTAGACCACTTCCTGCGCTTCTTCACCAAAGAGTCCGGAAGCATTATCTGGCGTCTCTACTACATACCAACCTGGGAGTTCTTTGGCTTCACTGGCATATGGCAATCCGACTTTCCCACTTAGAATTGTTGGCTCTGCTAATTGATTTCCTTCACTATCTTGGTATTTCACAGTCACTGGAGCGGCATCTGAACGTTCATAGATATACACCACTTCCTGCGCTTCCTCGCTGAAAATTCCAGAGGCATTGGCTGGCGTCTCTACTACATACCAACCTGGGATTTCTTTGGCTTCACTGGTATATGGCAATCCGACTTTGCCATTCAAAATCGTTGGGTCGCTTAACTCATTGCCGTCTGTATCTTTATATCTGACTGTGACTGGTGCCGCATCTGAACGCTCATAAACATAGACCACTTCTTGTGCTTCTTCAGTAAATACACCGACTGCATTATCTGGCATTTTGACCACGTTCCAGCCCGTGATCTCTTTCGGATTGCTTTCATAAGCCATACCGACTTTTCCGCTTAAAACCGTTGGTTCACTCAGCTGTTCGCCTTCAGAATTCTGATACTTGACTGTTACAGGAGCTGCATCTATTAAATTGGGCTGCCAAACATACGTATCGGAGTCAGTTTCTCCATTGTAGTTTGCCATTAACTCGGAAGCCGACCAAATATTTAGCCCATTCGGGAAATCTATTGATCCTGTTCCAACATTGACCCATTTTCCTGTATAAATTTCTGATGAAATTGGACTAGGCAACATTGCATTTGTATGAAATGAAAATGACTGTCCTAATCTGATGATCTTCAACGATTGCATACCGCTAAACATAGAAGACATATTCGTTACCTTACTGGTATCGAAACTTGATATATCCAGACTAGAGACTCTATTTAAGCCCTGAAACATTCGATCCATATTCGTTACTTGGCTAGTATCAAAATTGCTTAGATCCATACTGAATGTATCGAGATCACTTCTTCTTAGGTTTGCGAACATCAAAGACATGTCCGTAACATTTCTCGTATCAAAATTGCTTAAATCAAATTTATCGATATTAATCACATTCGCGAACATCAAAGACATATTCGTTACATTTCTTGTATCAAAATTGGAGACGTCCAAACTAGTCAAATCGAACAGTCCATTGAACATCGCATACATATTAGTAACGTTACTTGTATCAAAGTTGGATACATCGAGCTTTGTTAACCCTCGAGTATTATTAAACATGCCAGACATATTCGTTACTCGGCTAGTATCCAGCTTGTCCAAGCCTTCTATTTCAGTAAGGTCAGCCCACGTACCGCCGGAGTTACCAAATAAATAAGAAGAATCCTCACCAGCAATAACATTCCCCTCGAACACAATTTTTTTAACCCTATACCGGGACCAAGGGTTAATCTCAGAAGTAGATCGGAATGTTCCAGATCCGATATGGAGAACTCCGTCATAAGTGATATACCAATCTGAAGTACCATAAGTTCCCGAGGCCATATTTTCAGTAGGATCTTCAGTAGTTTGATTCTCTATTGCATCCATTTCATTTTGACTTCTAACTTCATTCTCACTTGAAGAAGAAGTCAATTCATTCAGTTCGACAGGTTCTGAACTATCTGATTGACTAAGTTCACTAGGCTCTGTTTTCCTTCCATCATTATCTTTCGTTGAATGAATATGTTCATCCTTACTATCACGAGACATTAAAGTTTCTTCTTGTTCCACAGCGATCGTGCTCTCTACTGTATCCTGTATAGCAACAGTATCTTCAGTCACTGAATCAGCGCTAACAACCATTGTCCATGGCGCTTGATTTAACAACAAGCCTCCCAACAATAGTATCCTGCTACACTTTCCCATACCAAGTCATCCTTTCTCTTTTAGTCTTTCTCTTTAGTATCCATATTCCGATTATCATCAATGGATGTTATTACCTACATGTTTTGTATTGTCTCTGTGCTAAAGGTGTTTTGTTAATCAAACCATGTGCTTTACCTGCTGGTTCGCTTTCAAGCTTTTAATAAGGTTCGATCTAAAGAATTTTCTTTAAAAAGTTGTTCCCAACCCTCAACTTCGACAAATGGATTTTCTGAGGCTTTCTGTATGCATGTACCTTCTTCTAGTGCCAAAAATCTTCGTTTTTTAGATAATAGTTTCTCATTTAGACATTTCTTCGACAAAAATCTATAATTCAAGTTTTGTAAGACATTCGAAGTTTTCGGATGTCTATTTTCGTGTTGTCCCAAAAACGAAGGTTTTTGAGACAGATAGATTATTTTACATTCTCTGAATATATTACTATTCATCGCAGCTTTCTCTTAATCAACTATTTCTCCAGACAGTGAAATAGTTGATTTGCTTTTTACTCCAACCTTATCTACAGTTCCAAATCAAATCGCTTCGCCTATCCTTGCTTTTTTTGTTAAGATAAAGAAATAATGAGTAAGAATTTAGGTGATGATTTATGCGACTGTTGTTTTTCTTTTTCCTTTTCACATTTTTGATTGGATTTCTCTTCTATTTATTGACCCGTCGCACGATCGCCGAAGTCTATCATGAATTGACCGATAAGAACCGCTTCTTTCGAGGCATCAAAGCTTTCTTCATTGGAATTTATCGCATTTTGACTTCTGTTTAAAAAAAACTGTCCAACAACAGATCTCTTGATCGTTGCTGGACAGTTTTTTGTTTGATTCGTCTTCTATTTCAATGGTTTCCATTGCCAATCTTGGACTTCAGCAATGTCATAGCCATTCTCACGGATAAAGTCATGGTGATAGGCAACCGTCTCTGTCATTCGTTGCGCAAAGTCGGCAGCTTGTTCGCCATAGACCCACTCAGCGCCGTCTTTCGCTAAATGGAAGCGATCAAGTTCAGATAAGATCCGCATGTCAAATGGTGTGGTGATATCGCCATTTTCACGATAGCCATGAATATGCAGACGCTGATTCTTGCGGCCGAAGAAAATGTCCCGAATCAGTCCTTCATAGCCATGGAAAGCAAAAATGATTGGCTTGTCCTTAGTAAAGTAAGCCTCAAATTCTTCATCTGTCAATCCACGAGGATCGACATCCGGATGACGTAGTTTCAATAAATCAACAACATTGATAAAGCGGATTTTCAACTCTGGAAACGCCTCATTCAGCAGGCTTACAGCAGCGAGAGCTTCTAAATTTGGCTCTGTCCCTGCTGCAGCGATCACCAAATCAGGTTCTCCTTGGTCTGTTGAAGCCCAATCAATGATCTTTAAGCCGTCTTTTACCAATATCTCCGCTTCTTCTGCCGTATAAAACTGCGGCCGAGGATGTTTCGAAGAAACAATCAGATTGATCTGTTCTTCAGTTTGGAATGTTTCTGCCATTACAGCCATCAAGCTATTGGCATCTGCTGGTAGATAGACCCGTACGAATTCCGCTTTTTTCTCAGCGATATGTGTCATGATCCCTGGGTCTTGATGGGTATACCCATTATGGTCTTGCTGGAATACGGTTGAGGAAGCAATCAAATTCAATGACGGATAGGCATGGCGCCAAGGCAATTCTTTCGATTTACGCGTCCACTTAAAGTGCTGAGTGATCATGGAATCAACCACTCGCAAGAAAGATTCATAGCTAGCAAAAAAGCCATGACGCCCAGTTAAGACGTAGCCTTCTAGGAAGCCTTCTGCTTGATGCTCCGATAATTGGGAATCAATCACCCGTCCGGTAGCACTTAGCCATTCATCATAGTTTGGCTGTTTTGGTTCTAACCATTGGCGATTTGTCACTTCAAAAACATGGTTCAAACGATTGGATTTGGCTTCATCCGGACCAAAGATTCTAAAATTAGTCGGGTTTTCAACAATCAAATCCCGAGCAAACTTTCCGAACTCCATCATGTCTTGAGCAGTGGTTGAGCCAGGAACACCAATATCGATCGCATGCTGTCGCCAATCGGTGATTTTCAACGGTTGAGGATCGATTCCCCCGTTAGTGATGGGATTCATTGCCATCCGTTGCTGTCCTTTCGGCGCAAGCTCTTGAATCTCCGCCTTGATGCGGCCAGATTCATCAAAGAGTTCTTCTGGCTTATACGATTTCAGCCAATCGATTAGTGCATCCACGTGCTCCATCTGATGCGCATTGACTGGGATAGGTACTTGGTGGGCGCGAAAACCGCCTTCAATCGGCTCTCCCTCCCAAATTTTTGGTCCTGTCCAGCCTTTAGGTGTGCGCACGATCAGAACAGGCCAGTGGGGCATGACTGCTTCATCAGCTTTTCCTTGACGGGCTTTGGTTTGAATCGCTTTGATCTGCTCAACGGCGCGGTCCAATGCTCTCGCCATTTGCGGATGAACAGTAGCAGGATCATCTCCCTCAACAAAATAAGGTGTCCAACCCATTCCTTCAAAATACTTGGTTAGGTCTTCATCCGATTTGCGAGCCAGAATCGTTGGATTAGAGATTTTAGCACCGTTCAGATGTAAGATCGGCAGAACAGCCCCATCATTTACCGGATTGATAAATGTATTAGAAAACCAGCTGCCCGCTAACGGACCGGTTTCAGCTTCGCCATCTCCAACCACAACAGCAGCGATCACATCAGGATTATCAAGAACAGCCCCTGTTCCATGCGCGATGGAATAACCTAGTTCGCCCCCTTCATGGATCGATCCTGGTGTTTCTGGTGCCGCATGGGAAGCAATTCCTCCTGGGAAGGAAAAAATTTTGAAAAGATGCTGCATCCCGGCCTCATCTTGGGTTACTTCTGGATAGATTTCCGTATAACTTCCATCTAGATAGGCATTCGAAACCATCACCTGACCTCCATGACCAGGTCCTTCAATGTAGAACATATTCAAATCATATTTATTGATGACACGATTCAAGTGGGTGTAGATAAAATTCTGACCAGCAATGGTGCCCCAGTGACCAATCGGATTGACTTTCAGATCTTTTTCTTCAATGGGCCGCCGTAACAGTGGATTGTCTTTCAAATAGATTTGTCCGACAGAAAGATAGTTGGCTGCCCGCCACCAAGCATTCATTTTGTCAAAATACTCTTGGGTATCAAATGTTGTCTCCATACTACTCCTCCTTGCTTTCTCTTAATTAAAAGTCTATGCGTCTCGATTTTAAAAGTCAATTTTGCTGATTGTACACCTTGCATCTCTCTTATGATTTGTCTGCTTCAGCACAAGAAAAAACAAGACCAGAGTTCCTCCCCACATGTTTCAGTATGAGAGGGTTTGGTCTTGTCAGTGTTGGCTCTTTTCTGTTGTCTTGTCTACTTTTTTAATAGCTACTTGATCGTCACATAGTCCAAACCAACGAGTTTTGCCCACGTCTCGATTTGATCTGACGTCAACGCTAATGAAACAACCGTATGATGTCCGCCTCCCGTTTCGATCCATTGTTTGACTCCTTGATGAAAGTCGGGACGAGGCGTCCACATCACGCGAGCCACCGGCAATTTAGGTGCGGCTTCTGTTGGCTCAAAAGCATCGACTTCATTGATCAATAATTTATAGTGAGTGCCAAAGTCGGCCATAGATACAACTACTCCTGTGCCACCTTGTCCGTCAAAGACTAATCGTGCTGGGTCTTCTCGATCCCCCATTGATAGCGGCGAAACGACGATTTTTGGTTTATTGACAGCCAATACTGGATCCACTTCCATCATATGCGACTGCAAGATGGCTTCTTTGCCTTCGGTCAACTCATAGGTGTAGTCTTCCATAAAACCGGTTGCTTTATTATGTGCCATGATCTTCATAAGACGATCGATGGCTGCTGTTTTCCAGTCACCTTCACCAGCAAATCCGTATCCTTCCGCCATGAGTCGCTGTACAGCTAATCCTGGTAGCTGTTGCATGCCATAAAGATCTTCAAAGTTGGTCGTAAACGCACTATAGCCTCCTGCTTCTAAGAAACGGCGGATGCCGATTTCTTGTTTGGCCTGTACTTTTACATGTGCTTCCCAGATTGCGGCTTCGTAATCTCCCTGATCAAACTCATACAAATTACGGTATTCTTCAAACAAGTCATTGATCTCATCATCGGTCACAGCATCGATTACTTGAACAAGATCACCAATGCCAAAGTAATCCACGGTCCAACCAAATTGGATTTGTGCTTCGACTTTGTCCCCTTCTGTCACCCCAACATTGCGCATGTTGTCGCCGAAACGAGCGACTTTGATAGCAAAACTTTCATTGTAAGCAACCGCCACATCCATCCAAGCTGCGATTTCTTTTTGGACCGTCTCTTTTTTCCAATAACCGACAACGATTTTGTTTTGTTTCTGCAAACGCGCATTGATAAAACCATATTCGCGATCCCCATGGGCTGCCTGATTCAAATTCATAAAGTCCATATCGATGGTTTCCCAAGGAATGCGTTCATTGTATTGGGTCGCCAAATGAAGCAATGGTTTTTGCAGCATTTTCGTTCCCCGGATCCACATTTTTGCTGGTGAGAAGGTATGCATCCAAGTAATGACACCAGCTACTTCATCCCGATAATTGACTTCCTTCATGATCTTTGTAATCGTGTCCGCAGTGACTGCCAATTCTTGTAAAACGACTGGATAAGGCAGATTTCCACTGTCATTCAAACGTTTGACCATTTCAGCTGCATGATCGCGGACTTCTTGCAAGGCTTCTTCCCCATATAAGTGCTGAGATCCTACAACGAACCAAAATTCTTTTTTACTGATTGCTAACATATTGTCTGCTCCTTCTTGATTATTTTTGCCCATAGTAGGCATCTTTGCCATGTTTTCGTAGATAATGCTTGTCAAGGATGCGCTGCGGCAGTTCCGGTGCATAACTATTGATCTGACGCGTCACAACGTTCATCTTTGCTACTTCTTCTAAAACGACTGCGTTCATGACTGCACTTTGAGCATCTTTGCCCCAAGTGAATGGACCATGCCCCTGCAGCAAGACGCCGGGAATCTCTAAAGGTTGGATACCGCGTTCCTGGAAAGTTTCAACAATCACGTTTCCAGTCTCTGCTTCATAACCACGGTCAATTTCTTCCTGTGTCAAAAAGCGCGCACAAGGGACACTGCCATAAAAGGTGTCAGCGTGGGTCGTGCCCATTGCCGGCAAATCAACTCCTGCCTGTGCCCAACTTGTTGCCCAAGTGGAGTGGGTATGGACGATGCCGCCAATTTCTGGAAACGCTCGATACAATACAGCGTGAGTAGGGGTATCAGAAGAAGGATTCATCTTTCCTTCAACAACGTTCCCCTCAAAATCGCAGACTACCATATCACTAGCTTGCATCGTTTCATAATCAACCCCACTAGGTTTGATCACAAATAGCTGCTGGCTGCGGTCAACGGCAGACACATTGCCCCAAGTGTATTTGATCAAGCCCTGTTTTGGCAGAGCTAAATTGGCTTGGAAGACGGCTTCTTTCAATTGTTCTAACAAATGACTCACCTCTATTTTTGTTTTAAATCAATCCATCGATCGCTGCTTGCTCGATCGGCAGACCGTGTTGGTAGCGCTTAACAAAATCAGTAAAACCAACTATATCCTCAGGTAATGGCGCTAAAGTTGTCCCTTCTTTTCCTTGGAAAACTCTGGATAAAAAGACTGTAAGTGTTTCTTCTACCGATTTTTTTTTCATAAATGCTGCCAGTAAAGCGATGCCCCAAGCACCGCCTTCTCCTGCTGTTTCCATCACCGTCACTGGTGCTTCCATCGCAGCAGCCAACACCCGCTGCGCAACAGTCGGAGTCTTGAAAATCCCGCCGTGTCCCACGATTCGGTCGATCTTGACTTGTTCTTTAGTTAGGATATCCATCCCGATCTTCATCGCACCAAACGCACTAAACAAATGGAGCCGCATAAAGTTTGCTAAAGTAAAGCGGCTTTCTGGGGAGCGAACAAACAATGGTCTACCAGCTGCTATTTTTGTAATATTCTCTCCTGAGTAATACCCATAAGACAACAACCCGCCACAGTCAGGATCTCCTTTCAGTGCTTGGTTGAACAATGTCGTAAACAGAGCTTCTGTGCTCATTTCGACCCCTGCTGCTTCTACAAATTCCCGAAAAACTTTGACCCATGCATTGATCTCCGAAGTACAATTATTCGTATGAACCATGCCAACTAAATCTCCTGCTGGCGTTGTTACCAGATCAATTTCTGGATAGACTTTAGAGAGACCGCTTTCAAGAACGATCATGGCAAAAGCTGATGTTCCGGCAGAGACATTCCCACTCCTTTGCGCAACACTATTCGTCGCAACCATTCCGGTTCCCGCATCTCCTTCGGGTGGACAGAATGGAATACCCGGCAACAATGTTCCTGTTGGATCTAACCGCAAAGCACCTGCTGCCGACAAAGTGCCTGCTGCTTCACCAGCCACTAAGACTTTGGGCAAAATATCTGCTAACTGCCAAGGTAAATTTTCTGGAAGGATCAGATCATCAAACTGGACCATCATCTGTCGATCATAGTTTTTTTGTAGGCTGTCGATTGGGAACATTCCCGAGGCATCCCCAATACCGATTACTTTTTCACCTGTCAGCTGCCAATGAACATAGCCCGCTAATGTCGTCAAAAAGTTGACTTCCGGTATATGCGCTTCTTGATTCAAAATGGCTTGGTACAGATGAGCGATACTCCAGCGTTGCGGAATATTGTATTGGAACAATTCAGTTAGAGCCTTTTCGGCTGCTTCTGTGCTGGCATTGCGCCAAGTGCGGAAAGGCACCAATAACTGATCATTCTCATCAAAAGCGAGATACCCATGCATCATAGCGGAAAAACCAATTGAACCAATTCTCGTCAAAGGTTCCCCGTATCGGGATTGAACAGAAGCTGCTAATGCTTGATAGCTTTCTTGGATTCCTTGCCAGACAGATGCCAAAGAATAGGTCCAGACACCATCTAATAACTGATTCTCCCACTCATAACTACCGGTTGCGATGGTTTGAAATTGCTCATCGATCAAGACAGCTTTAATTCTTGTGGATCCTAACTCGATTCCAAGTGCCGTGCGCCCTTCTTGAATCGCTGCACTTATTTGCTGCTCCATTTCTCTTCTCTCCTTTTGAATTTTGATATACATGAATCACGAATGGCTCATGACGGAGCCGCGAACAATCAATTCTGGCTCATAATAAAACGTTTCTTCCAACGTAGTTCCTGAGGTGACCCATTGTGCCGCTAAAATCCCCATCTCTTCCTTTGGGTGAGCCAGTGTGGTTATTCCTGGTGAAGTCAATGTACTTAAAGGTGAATCATCATTTCCTACAATTGAATAATCTTCTGGTACACGCTTTCCATTGACTTCTAATTGCTGGATCAACCCATGTGCAATTTCATCGTTATAACAGACGATTCCAGTGATCTCATTCGATTGGTTCAACCGGTCAATCGCTTGTGCAATGACAGCCTCTTTGGTTTCTGTGGTATAAGTCACGACATCTTCAGCAGCAAATGTTTTCTTTGCTTGTTCCAAAGCTTTGACAAAACCTTTCATCCGATATTTCCCTTGTAAATCATCAATTTTAGTGATCAGCATCAAGTGTTGATGCTGCTGTTCCAATAAATAATTCGTGGCTAGATAGCCTGAACGAGTGTCATTGACACAAATATGAGGCAGATCCAGTTCTTCATAGTAGGCATTGATCATCACTAGCGGAATCCCTGCTTCTTTCAATGCCATGTAGTAGGCCAAATTGGGATTGTATTGACTGCTCTTCGTCGGTTCAACGATTAAGCCATCTACTCCTTGGTCCATCATTTGTTGAAGGCAAGCTCGTTCTTGTTCATGGTCATTATTTGTTGATCCCAACAGCAAAGAATAGCCTTGTTCCCGCAATGTCTGCTCGACTCCGCGCATAATTGAAGGAAAGATATAATCCGACAGATACGTCATGATGATGCCAATCGTTTTATGGCTGCGTTGCGGAAGATTCTCAGGTTTTGAAACGTACGTACCAGATCCTCTTTCCTTACGTAAATAGCCTTCGTTTACTAGCAAAGCAATCGCTTGTCGCACGGTATGTCGGCTCAAATGATATTCTTCTTGTAATACAGCCTCTGAAGGAATCGTCATTCCTTCTTTATAGGTTCCTAAACGGATGTTTTCCCGTAATTCATTCGCAAGTTGTTCGTACTTCGTTGTCATATTAATCCCATCTTTCGAAAGTTGTCCGTACATATAGTATATTTAGAATGCGCTTTCTTGTCAATGTAATTTTGTAAAAATCAATTTTTTACCTGAAGCAGAAATATAATAGTCAGTGGCAGCCTCTGCTAAATGCACGATTCGATCAATTGCAACTGTTCAGAAAAGATGAATTGCTATACAATAAATGACAACGACAGCAAAGGAGGTTCTTCCTATTTTCTCTTTTAAAGATATTAAAGAAAATTACCCAAACGCTGCTTTGCATCCAGCAAAATCAACAGATCCAGGAATCGAATCGATTCCATTTGGTCAGAAATTCATCTGGCTGCCTACTGCCGATCTATCGGCAAAAGAAAGAATCATGCTGCAATTAGGCAGCGGTGCACTGTTTCCGGTAATCGACAACCGTTTTCGACCATGGTACCCGATTTTATTTGAACATCAGCCAATAAATGAGACCGGTGATTATCGCTTGTTGCAAGTGAAATTTACGAGTGGGATCGATTTATTGCAGACTGAGTGGCTGCAAGAGATCCAGCAAATGCTCCCCCATGTCGTCGACCTCTTTTTTGTTACCGAAGACAGTGCGTTGATTGTTGAACAGCGGGCTGGTGAGAACTTGCGCTTAGATGAACTGGATGGTTTATTTGTTGCTTTAGATATGGATTTTGACTGCTACTCGCATTTATTTGTAGGGCCGTTTCACCATTCGAGCCATGATTTCACACTTTTGCTGACTGAAGAAATGACTCTTTTTCAACAATTGATTCGACAAACCAATTTAAAAAGTTTGGATCTGGCTACATCTCTGATCCATTTACTAAGCACTGCCGGTTCCGATTATCAACTATTATTTCGAACACTTTATCAGGATTGGTTTCAGGAAAGCGATCTTATCCATTTGATCGAGTCGCTGTGGAAAAATCAAGGAAATGCCAGTTCTACAGCCAAGTCACTCTTCATGCATCGCAATACACTACTTTATAAGATCGATAAATTCCAAAGTATGACTAATCTGAACTTAAAAGAAATGGATGATCTGCTGCTGTGCTATTTTCTTATCAAAAATTTCGCTCATCCAGCCGATTGAACAACTTGCACAAGAAAACGTTTTTTTTCTTGTGCATATTTCCGTTGCTGAATCAAAGCGTTTTCATTTATGATACAGGTGTAAACTAAATGGAAAGAGGTAATCCTAATGGTAGAAATGGCTCTGAAACACGTGCATAAAAAATACGACAACAATGATAATTATTCTGTAACAGATTTTAATTTAGATATTTCTGATCGCGAGTTTATTGTTTTTGTTGGACCTTCCGGTTGTGGAAAGTCAACAACGCTGCGGATGATCGCTGGATTAGAAGATATTTCTGAAGGAGAATTATCCATCGGCGGCAAAGTAATGAACGATGTCGCACCAAAAGATCGTGATATTGCCATGGTATTCCAGAACTATGCGTTGTATCCACATATGACAGTTTTCAACAACATGGCTTTCGGATTGAAATTACGTAAATACGATAAAGAAGAAATCAAAAAACGGGTAGAAAATGCTGCCGAGATCTTAGGATTGACAGAATATCTAGACCGTAAACCAGCCGCACTATCTGGTGGACAACGTCAACGGGTAGCTTTGGGTCGTGCCATCGTACGTGATGCCAAAGTCTTCTTGATGGATGAACCTTTGTCAAACTTAGATGCGAAATTGCGGGTAGCAATGCGTGCGGAGATTGCGAAACTGCATCAACGTCTTGAAACAACTACGATTTATGTAACCCATGACCAAACAGAAGCGATGACAATGGCAGACCGAATCGTTATTATGAAAGACGGATTTATTCAACAAATCGGTTCACCGAAAGAAGTGTACAACTCACCTAAAAATATGTTTGTTGCCGGCTTTATCGGTTCACCTGCTATGAACTTCTTTACAGTTACTTTGAAAAACGGCATGATCTCAGACGGCCATGGATTAAACTTACGTATTCCTGAAGGCAAGAACAAAGTCCTTATCGAAAAAGGGTACGAAGGCAAGGAATTAGTCTTTGGTATCCGTCCAGAAGATATCCACAGCGAACAAATCGCATTGGAAGCTTCACCAGAAGCAACTGTCCGTGCAGAAGTAGTCGTTTCTGAACTGCTTGGTGCTGAAACAATGCTTTATACAAAGATTGGTTCCACTGAGTTTATCTCTAAAGTAGATGCTCGTGACTTCCATCGTCCAGGTGAAGTGATTGATCTTGCTTTCAACATCAACAAAGCCCACTTCTTTGATAAGACATCTGAGAATGTGATCACGTTACCTTAATTTGTAGTTTTCTTGCACTGTCCTTGGTTTGCCCCCTAGACAGTTGCAATTAACTAATATCCACTTTTATTCCTTATTTGTATCCCCTGAAAACAGACAGCCCTGCGGCTGTCTGTTTTTGGGTGGATTCTCTTTAGGTGAAGGGACTATTTTAAAGCTCTCTTCTCAAGAAAGCGTACATAAAATTTTTTGATCGTTGGGTATTGACGATACGCCAAGAAAACAACTTTGATTCTTTTAGTAGTAACTGGGTCGACATCAATGATTTTCTTATACCCGACAGTTCCGCATTCTGCTAAAAAGCAATCCTTGCCATCTTTTTCATAATAAAGTACTGCTTTTTCAATTCTCTGACTCTCGCGGATTTCTTCTTGTAAAATCACTGTATTGATTTGTGTTGGTTGTGCAAAAGTCACTGTTACCCACGGCTCATGATCGTTATCCGCAGGTTGCCAATACGTCTTTTTTGATGAGGTAACCTTTTGCAGGCTTTCTTGATCCCAGGGTGATTTTTGGGAAGAAGCTGTGATCTGTCCTTGGTACAACGGCTGATCCGTTTGTAATGGCCGTAGATATTGCCCTAATTGCATCAGTGACTGCTGATCTTTCGGGTGGATCGCCCCATTGGGCATTGGCGGAACATTTAATAAAAATACCGCGTTTCCTCCTACCGCTTTCCGATACAAAGAAAATAATGTTTCGGCACTTTTCACTGCTGTATCCTCTTCCGGATGATAAAACCAGCCGGGTCTGATTGATAGATTGACCTCTGCGGGATACCAGACTAAATCTCTGCTGGAATCGTAGTTTCTCAATACAGATCGGCTACCTAAATCTTCTGCCATACTTGAGATTGTCGTCCGGAATTCTGCTGTGTCTGTTTGTTGTGATTTTTCGGCCGTCTTTTCGGCATCCAATAGCTCCCGGGGAACGACACTCCACTCATTCTGCCTTGTGTGCCCGGCTTCATTTCCGATCCAGCGAACATCTGGACCGCAAACGGCAATCACAGCATCCGGCTGTAATTGCCGAATCTGTTGATAATATCTTTGCCAGTCATAAAACTGCCGCTTTCCGTTAGGTCCTTCTCCATTGGCTCCATCAAGCCACACTTCTGCTATTTCACCATACTGCGTCAATAATTCTGTCAATTGACCCACATACACCTCGTTATAGGCCTGTCCGGTGCCGTAGCTTGCGGCGTGCTGATCCCACGGAGAAAGGTAGATGCCAAACGCCATCCCTGCTTCTTGACAAGCCTCCGACAATTCTTTGACTAAATCTCCTTTGCCATTTTTCCAAGGTGTATAAGCGACTGTCTGCTGCGAATAGTTGCTGGGCCATAAACAGAAGCCATCATGGTGCTTACAGGTTAAGATCATCCCTTTCATCCCGCTGCATTTGCAAAGCGTGACCCACTCTTTACAGTCCACTGCTTGCGGGTCAAATAGTGCTAAGGATTCTCTCCCATTTCCCCATTCCCGATTCGTCATGGTATTCAAGCCAAAATGAATAAAGCCATAAAATTCCCGTGCTTGCCATAGTAGTTGACGATAACTCGGACGGATCGCCGTCAATTCTTCAACTTTCATCGCACTTCCCCTTTCTCCAACTGATTGTCAGCAAACTGGAACCCATTCAGATAAGTGTTCTTACTGGCGATGGCTCACTAACCGCAGTTGTTTTGTTTTTGGTCTTTACAGCAAATAGAGTAGTAGATGCCAAATGAATTGACAAGCCACTACTCTAAATTACATAGTTTAGTTTGTTTCACATAGTTTTTTTCCAAAGGTTGCGTTCAGGATTGCAACACCAGAATAGCCGAGAACTAATTCAACTGCAATAATGTTAAACTATCTGCTAAGACCGCTTCACCATCAAGAAGCTCGTAATCTTCTGGTGTGATTAGTTTATACGGAACTGCTTTATAGTTCAAAAAATCTTTTAAGCGATTGATTTCATATTTCGATTGTGGTCCAATCAGTAATGCATCAACAGTCTGATTTTGAATGATTTGTTCAGCAATGATTGCTGGTGCTGAATAAATATGGACAGTTATTCCTTGTTCATCCGCTGCTCGCTGCATGTTTTTCACTAATAGACCTGTTGTGATGCCTGCTGTACAGATCAATAAGATCGTCTTTTGTGCTTCTGTCCCCATATTTACAGCCTCCTAAGATATTTTCTTTTTCTTATTATAGATATCTAAGACAACTGCTAACAGCAAGATCAATCCTTTGATTGCCTGTTGCCAGTCGACCCCTACACCTAGAATCGACATCCCATTATTCAGTACTCCCATCACTAATCCGCCGACGATCGCACCCATGATCGTTCCGATTCCGCCAGAAGTTGAGGCACCGCCAAAATAAGCGGCAGCCATGGCATCCAGTTCCATAGAGGTTCCTGCTTGTGGTGTCGCAGCGTTCAATCGGGCAGCCAAAACCAAACCTGCCAATGCCGCCATCGCGCCCATATTGACAAAGACCCAGAAAGTGATTTTTTTCGTTTTGATTCCTGACAGTTCAGCGGCTTTCCTATTTCCACCAGTTGCATAGATTTGACGACCGGCAACTGTTTTATTTGTTAAGAATCCATATGCTGCGACGATGACTCCTAATAAAATCAAGATGATCGGGTAACCCTGATAAGAAGCGAACACATAAGTTGCGCCAATGAAAACGACGCCGATAAAAAGAGCTTTGAACAAAAAGGTACTGGTGGACTCTACTTCAAATAAATTTTTCTTGCGGCGTTCCCGGGTTCGCCATTGGCCAAAAATCAATAGTGCCGTGATACCGACACCGATAATCATTGAAAGGAGATGAATATGATCGCCGCTGACAATATCAGGTAAATAGCCTGTTGAAATTTTTTGAAACGAGGTAGGAAATGGTGCTAAAGATTGTCCTCCCAGAACGACTTGAGTCAATCCACGGAACATCAACAGTCCAGACAACGTAACAATAAAAGCAGGAATCCCCACATAAGCTACCCAGAAACCTTGCCAAGCGCCAATCAACGCACCAATCAGTACACATAATGGCACAGCCACCCAGGGACTCATGCCATTATTGACCATCAAAACGCCGGCGATTGCGCCAACAAACGCCATGACAGATCCGACAGACAAATCGACATGTCCTAACAAGACAACTAGTAACATCCCCGCAGCTAAAACCAATATATGACTATTTTGCAAAACAAGATTGGTGATGTTCAATGGTCGCCAGAAAATACCATCTGTCATTGCTTGAAAGGCAATCAATAAGACAACCAGGATAATAATCATGCTGTATTTGCTAAAAATCTCTAACGCTTTGTCTTTGATAGAATGTTTTTGCACTTTTTTTAATTTATTCGTTGTTTCCATCCTAAACCCCACTCTCTTCTAATGTCATCAAGTTCATCAGCAGTTCTTGATCCGCATCTTGCCGCAATACTTCTCCTGTAAAACGCCCTTCATTCATCGTATAGATCCGGTCACACATACCCAAAAGTTCCGGCAGCTCGGAGGAAATGATACAGATTGCTTTACCCGCAGATGCCATTTCTTCAATGATCGTATAAATTTCATATTTTGCTCCAACATCGATTCCTCGTGTTGGCTCATCTAAAAATAAAATATCCGGTTCCGTCATCAACCACTTAGCCAAAACAACTTTTTGCTGGTTTCCGCCGCTAAGGCTGCCAACATTTTGATAGATTGAATTGGTTTTCGTCCGCATTTTTTTGCGGTATTCTTCTGCCAAAATTACTTCTTTCTCTTTGTCCAAAACACCGTTGCGACTGATTTTATTCAGACTAGCAATCGTTGTGTTCTCCCGAATGTCCATCAATAGATTAAGTCCTAATGCTTTACGGTCCTCTGAGACATACGCAAGCCCATTTCTAACGGCAGCTGGAACATCTTTTACGGAGATTTGTTGCCCTTCTTTATAGACTTCGCCCGTGATATTGCTGCCATAGGAATGCCCAAAGACACTCATCGCAAATTCTGTTCGTCCCGCGCCCATAAGCCCAGCAATGCCGATGATTTCTCCTTTGCGGATCATCAAATTGAGGTCTTCGTTCACGATTCGATTTGTATCGATAGGATGATGAACGGTCCAATTCTTCACTTCAAAAAAAGGATCACCAATCTGGGGATGCCGTTCCGGATAGCGATTCGTCAAGTCACGACCAACCATCCCGCGAATGATTCGCTCTTCAGAAATCTGATTGCCAGCCATCGTTTCAATGGTTTGTCCATCGCGCAAAATCGTGATGCGATCGGCGACATTGACTATTTCATTCAACTTATGAGAAATAATGATGGAAGTAATCCCTTGATTACGAAATTCTTTGATCAATTCTAGTAAATTGGCACTTTCTTCTTCATTCAGAGCGGCTGTTGGTTCATCTAAAATCAATAATCGGACTGATTTAGAAAATGCTTTGGCGATCTCTACTAGCTGCTGCTGCCCTACGCCGATTTGTGAAACCAATGTATTAGGATCAAGACGCAAGCCAACTGTTTTTAATAAATTATCGGTCTTCTTTTCTGTGATATCCCAATCGATGATGCCATTTTTGGCTTGTTCATTTCCTAAAAAAATATTCTCTTTGATGGATAAATAAGGACTTAATGCCAGCTCTTGATGAATGATTACGATCCCTTTTTCTTCGCTATCTCGTAAATCTTTAAATTTACAGAGCTCTCCTTCGTAATATATTTCACCTTCATACGTGCCATGTGGATACAAACCGCTTAGCACATTCATCAATGTAGATTTTCCTGCGCCGTTTTCACCACATAGCGCATGGATCTCACCACGTTCGATCGAAAGATTTACATTGCTTAATGCTCGTACACCTGAAAATTCTTTGACGATATTCTTCATTTCGAGAATATAATCTGCCATGTCCTTTCACCCTTTTCTTTTTATGTAGTCAGAGATTCTGCAGAAGAAATAAAATGATCCATTCAAAAGAACGGCTCTTTGACAAACAAGAAAGAACAGGGCAAAACATTGGAGTATCCGCTGATCTGCCCCGATCATTATCCCTTCAGCTGCTCTTTTACCTTTTTTGCGCTTTTGACAGCCCCGCTGTCAACAACTAGCCCAGATCTTTTTCCGTGTAATAGTCACTGTCCACAAGCTCTTCTTTATAATTGCTGCTATCTACAGAGACTGGATTAGATAGATAGGTCGGTACCACTTTGACCCCATTGTCATAAGTTTCGGTATCATTGACTGGGACTTCTTCGCCATTGGCGATTGCTTCGATCATTTCGATCGTGTTTTTGGCTAGAACTCGGGTATCTTTGAAAATCGTTTGCGTTTGTTCTCCAGCAATGATCGATTTAACTCCAGCAATGGTTGCATCTTGTCCTGTAATTACAGGTAATGGTTTGTCAGAAGAACCATACCCCACACCTTTTAGGGATGAGATGATTCCTAAACTGATTGGATCATAAGGAGAAAGAACGGCATCTAATGTTTTATCGGTATAATTGGCACTCAATAAGTTGTCCATCCGTGCCTGTGCAGTAGAACCATCCCAGCGCAGTGTTGCGATTTGGTTGAAATTCGTCTGACCCGAAGGAACCACTAATTGACCACTATCAATATACTGTTGAAAAACAGACATCACGCCATTGTAATTGATCAACGCATTGTTATCATCCGGTGAACCACCAAACAATTCGATATTGAAGGGTCCTTTTCCATCTTTCAGGCCTAGCTTGTCTTCAATATAAGAAGCTTGTAAAACACCCACACCGAAATTGTCAAAGGTTGCATAGTAATCGACGTACTCCGAATTCATCAATAATCGATCATAAGCAATCACTTTGATGTCCTCGTTATGAGCCTTTTCGAGAACATCGGTAAGCGCGGAACCATCAATAGAAGCAATCACTAATGTATCGACGCCTTTAGTGATCATGTTTTCAATTTGAGCGACCTGATTCTCAACCTTATCTTCGCCATATTGCAAGTCTGTTTTGTAGCCTAACTTTTCCAGTTCATCTACCATATTGGTTCCATCGGCAATCCAACGTTCTGCTGATTTTGTAGGCATAGCGATTCCCACAAACCCTTTGTCCCCGCTGCTGGCTCCACCACTATCTGAGCCGTTTCCGCAAGCTGCCAACATCCCTCCCAAGAGAACGGTTGAAGCGATACCTACGATTTTTTTCATTGTGCTTTTCATTTATTGATCCCTCCATACTTTTACTTACAGGCTAAGTATAGAAAAAACAGCAATCGCTTACATTAACTATTTTTGGTAGTTTCTTTGATTTCTTGGGACATTGGAATTCAAACCTTGATTTTCTTTCGATTACCTTGTTTTTTTTCGGAATCTTGAAATTAAGAAAAGCGCTTACCTTTTTTTGGTAAAATAGAGGTCGGGGGTGAAATTATGGATAAAAAAAGGTTACACATCTTCCTTTCGATCCTGCTTATGACCAGTCTTAGCGCCTGCCAACGACCAGCTGAGGGGACCAATGAATCTGCTAAAGAGAGCATTGTCATTGGCTTTTCGCAATCTGGTACAGAAAGCAGTTGGCGCAAACGTCATACTGAATCGATTCGGACAGAGTTAGAGAAAGAAGGGTATGAAGTACTTTATCGAAATGGCTATATGAATCAAGAAAGACAGATCCAAGATATCCGCAGTTTTATCGTTTACCAAGTAGATGCAATCGTCTTTACCCCATTACAAGAAGATGGTTGGGAACCAATACTCGAAGAGGCGGCCAATGCAGGCATCCCTGTTTTTATCGTTGATCGTCATGTGGATCTGGCAGATCCTTCCTTATTTTTGACACATATCGGTCCTAGTTTCAAAGCGGAAGGCAATCGAGCTGGCCTTTATGTCAGCAATTATTTCAAGCATCATGAAAATGAAACGATCAACGTGCTGGAGTTGACCGGACTCAGCGATACATCCCCTACGCAACTACGTTCAGATGGCTTTCGAGAAACCATCAAACGAGATTATGCGAAAAACAACGTCACTATTCAAGTAACTGATGCCTTGAATGGCGACTTCATTCGTAGAAAAGGCAAAGAAGTGATCGAACAATATATTGCAGAAGGAAAAATGGCCGACATCGATGTTTTATTCAGTCATAACGATGAAATGACTATCGGCGCGTTAGAAGCCTTGAAACAAACAGATATCGTCCCTGGAAAAGACATTGTTATCGTTACGATTGATGCTCAAAAAGAAATGATCGACAATTTGAAAAACGGCATCGTTAATTGCGTTGTTGAATGTAATCCCGATGCTGGTATCTTCGTTAAAAATGCTATTTCCCGTTATTTAAATCGGGGCAGAAGTGCAGTTCCAAAAGAAATCTATGTCCACGAGACAGTTTTTTCAAGTGATATGGATTTTGACCAGATTCCACCCCGAAATTATTAAGGAGTCATTCATGAAAAAGACAAGTATAAAGGGCATCTTCCAACAAACCAATAAATTGATGATCTTAGTCGCTTTTCTTCCTTTATTGATCAGTAGTATCTTTTATTCCCGCCAAATTTTTATTTATCAAAATACGATCAACAATATTGAAGAAGCCAATCAGCTCTCGGGTAAAGTGGATGCAATTGTTTTAGAAGAAATGTGGGATCTTGTCTTTGGCCAAAAGAGCGTGGCGGATGTTCAAGTCAACAACGTCATTGAAGAATTGCGCGCGGATCTTGACCATATCCAAACAAATACGAATACAGCCAAAGAAAAGAACACGTTGGCTGTTGCCTTACGTACACTGGATTCATTAGAAACCTACCAAAACAAGCTCATCGAAAATATTGCTAACGATGAACCACTAGAAAAAAATCAATATGTGATGGTCCAAGTGGATTCTGTGATTGAATTATTATCTGAAATCCTGCAGGAATTTGTTCGTGTAGAGATTAGTTTGGCAAGTCAAACCAATCAAGATTTGATTCAATCTGTCTTGTTATTGATCGCTTTTCAATTGCTTTTGATTCTTTTGATTATTTACTTTATTTCTAAAAATCGCCGCTTTGTTCGCGAAAATCTCCAAAATCCATTGGATCGTCTAGTCGAATTATCTGATGAACTTGCCCAAGGGCATCTCGGCTTTCGAGCAGTCCTGCCTGATACACCGGAATTGCGCACATTGACGAGCAGTTTGAATAAAATGGCGGATGATTTAACCCGTTTATTAGAAGAGAATGCTTTGAAACAATACCATTTGGCTCAAAGTGAAGTTCGTGTGTTGCAAGCACAGATCACGCCTCACTTTATTTACAATAGTTTGGATGCGATCGTCTCTTTGATCGAAGTAGAACGATATGAACAAGCAACTGAAATGACGTACGCCCTCTCCGATTTTTTTCGGATTTCACTAAGCAAAGGGCACGACTGGATCCCTCTTTCAAAAGAGTTGCGCCATGTTGCTGACTATTTAACGATCCTAAAGATCCGTTATGGGGAGATGCTGACCTATGAAATCAACCAGCAGACCACTTCCCAAGACCTACTAGTTTTAAAGATGATCCTACAGCCTTTAGTTGAAAATGCCGTCTATCATGGCACCAAGTTTGTACGCCGAGTAGGAAAAATCACCATCACGATTCAGGAATATGAACAGACAATCCAGATGTCTGTCCGTGATAACGGTATTGGCATTTCCCACGAACGATTAATGGCCATCCAGCATAATCTGAAAGAAAATACAGATCCCGATCCAGAAAATGGGTATGGTCTTTATAATGTTTATCGTCGTCTATTACTAAATTACGGTAGTGACGTACAATTTGATATCGCGAGTATTGAATCACAAGGAACAACGATTTCGATCATCGTTCCTAAAAAAGGAGGAGCCCACTAATGTACAAAGTCTTCATAGTTGAAGATGAACACCTGATCCGTGATAACTTGCGGCATCAGATTATTTCTCTAGCTGAAAAATACCCCATTATTTATAGTAATGAAGCGGCAGATGGCGAGTTGGCACTTGCATCGATTCTTGACATTCGTCCAGATATCATTTTGACGGACATCAAAATGCCTTTTATGGATGGACTGACCTTTGCCAAAGAGGCCAAAAAATTATTGCCACTTGTTCGAATTATTTTTATTAGCGGCTTCGATGATTTTGATTACGCAAAAACAGCGCTACAATTGCAAGCTGATGACTATTTGTTGAAACCGATCAAAAATGAGGACCTTGAACAGACATTGATTAAAGTCATTGCTGCATTGGACCAACAGTCCCAAGAACAACACTATCTCTCACAAGATGATGAACTCCTGCGAATGGAGGTCAGAAAGAATCTCTTTTTGAATACTCTTTTCGCAAGTAAAATCACAATTTCAGAAGCTTTCCAGCAAGCGACCGAGCTAAAGCGTTCCTTTTCTGGTAAACAATTTTGTGTCTTGTTGGCCAAGACACCATACAATCAGAATTTTTCGGATTATACCCGCTTCAGTAAGCAGTTGACTTCTACTTATGGTTCCGATGAAACAGTCTTATTCTCCAGCATTTCCAGTCGCTTCATCAAATTCCTGCTTTTTGATTTCAACAAAGATGCTGTACTCGAGAAAGCCTACCAAACGGCACAAGCGCTCACCCATGACTCAAGTGAGGAAGTGGCAGTTGCCATTGGACCGGTAGTTGAGCGGTTTTCGGACATTCCAACTTCCTATCACAAAGCCAACGGGATGTTGAAAACTTATGGCGGCATCCGCAAGGAAAAGATCATTAGCTATGAGGATGATATGAAAGAAGGAGAATTATCTCCTACGAATCCTTTCAAAATCGACCTTGCCGAACGGATTTCCCAGACTGAGCCAGAGGCGATCAATGACTTAGTCAATGAAATCATGTCCGCTCAAGGAACTGCAGAAAGAACCCAAATGTATCGTTTTTTTGTTCTGGTAGAATTGATTGCGCTGGTAAAAAAGCGTGAAGGCAAAGAACAAAAGGACTTGCTAGCTCAAACTGCGGATTTAGACTATTTATCCCAACTGACAAGTGAGCCACACAACTACCAAGACAAAGTGACTGCACTGCTTACATACTTAGTCAAACAGCAAATCAATCCGGCAATGGCAAAGTATCAAAGTGTGATCAGTCAGGCAAAACAGTTTATTGACAAAAATTTTTCTGATCCAAATATTTCGTTGAATGTCGTTGCAGAAAAAGTCAACTTGAGCCCCGCCCATTTCAGTACGATTTTCTCGCAAGCAACCGATGCCACATTTATTGAATACCTCACAGAACAGCGGCTTTCATTGGCAAAAAAACTACTGATCACAACAAATTTGCGCCTTTCCGAGATCGCCTTTGATATTGGTTACAATGATCCAAATTACTTCTCTTTCCTATTCAAGAAAAAAGAACAGATTTCACCCAAAGAGTATCGTCAGATCCTCCATTGACAGAAGTTCAAAAAAACCAGCCCAACCTTATACATAAGGCTGGACTGGTTTTTTAGACTAGCAAATAATGCAAGAAGCAAAATCGTTGAACGAACAAAATCAATACTGGCGTCTTGCCTTCAGCCGTTCGTCATTCTTTTTTCTCCATCGCCGCTTTTAATGCTGCAGCCAATGGACTTTCTTGCGGTTCTTCCTGATTGATCTTTTGCATCAACCGGCGTTCTTCATGTTTGGTCAATTTTTTGTTACGCTCTTTCTTATCTGCCATTTTCTCGGTGATCCCATCGAACTTGCAACGGAAGAAAGCACCATTCTTTCCTTCAATGATCTCCATCTTTCGATGACATTGTGGACAGCGATGGTTAGACACTTTAGGATCTTTACGGCGACGATACTTACAGGTTTGACTTGAACAAACATAGATCTTGCCATCTCGGGTACTCTTTTCCCTTAATGGTTCCCCGCATTCAGGACATCGTTTTTGCGTTAAGGAAAAGTCTTGATATTTGCTTTCGCTTTGCTTGATTTCTTTGACTAATTGCTTGGTATCTTTTTCTATCTGAGCCAGGAATTTTTGTTCCGAGTATTTTCCTTTAGCGATCAGTTCTAATTCCTTTTCCCATCTCTCCGTCAATTCCGGAGTGACTAAAGATGGGTTGACTAGCACCAACAGCTGCTTGCCTTTTGGCGAAACTTGTAAACCGCTAGGTGTTCGCTCCATCAACTCTGACTTGATCAATTTCTCAATGATCTCAGCTCTCGTTGCAGGCGTTCCTAAGCTATGTTTTTCCATTTTGCCTAAGAGCGTACCTTCATTCAATGGTTTCGGCGGCGTCGTTAGTTCCTTTTGAATACTGAATGTTGGTTTGACACTCATTTGTTCCTGCCAAGAAACAGTGGTTGCTTCTTCTTTTGACTTTTTCCAGCCTGCCTCGATCACAGTGTTATGGGTAAAGACAAACACTTCATTACCAAATTTGACTGTAACTTTTTGCTGCTGCTTCTTATGCGGTTTGGCAAAAAGCATCAAAAAACGTTCAACGATCATTTGATAGATTCGCTGTTCGTCATTACTCAATTTTTCATAACGTGCCCGTTGCTCTGTAGGCAACAAGGCATGGTGATCCGTAACTTTCTTATCATTAAACACAGCTTGCTGCTGAACTTGACCGCCATTTTTCAAATAGCTTTTGACTTCAGGAGCAAAATCGGCCACTGCTTGCAACCGTTCTTTCATCGTTGCTTTCATGTCACTGGTTAAGTATTTTGAATCAGTCCGCGGATACGTGACGATTTTATGGGTTTCATACAAACTTTGGACCAATGACAACGTTTTTTTGGCAGAAAAGTCATAGCGTTGATTGGCTTCTCGCTGAATCTCCGTCAAATCATAGGGTAAAGGAGCCGCTTCGGTTTTGATCTTCTCTTCAATAGACGCAACACGGCCATTTTGCTGACTCATCTTTTGAACCAGTGCTTCGGCTTCGCTACGGTCTTTCAATTGATAAGGATTGCTTTGTTGCCGCTTTGCTTTACTGTCGCCCACTTCTAAGTTGATGACATAATAGGTTTGGGGGCGGAAGCCTTCAATCTGTTTCTCTTGTGCGCGAACCAAAGCAAGCGTTGGTGTTTGAACTCGGCCAGCGCTTAAATTATCCTGATATTTCACTGTTAAGGCACGGGTCACATTCAAGCCGACTAGCCAGTCTGCTTTTGCCCGAGCAATGGCAGAATGATACAAGTTATCATACTGCTTCGCCGGCTGCAACTTTGAGAACCCTTCTTTGATAGCCTTAGGGGTCTGAGAGGAAATCCATAGCCGCTTGACAGGTTTGTCACAGCGGACCCACTCTAAGATCCATCGGGCCACCAACTCGCCTTCTCGTCCTGCATCGGTAGCGATCACGACTTCCGACACATCTTTGCGATGTGCCAGTTGTTTGATTGCTTTCAACTGATGCCCCGTCTTAGGCAATGGTTTGATCCCGATCGTTTTGGGAACCATCGGTAATGTTTCCATCTGCCACGAGGCCCATTCTTTGTTTAAATCTTCGGGCATTTTTAGACCTAATAAATGACCAAGGGCCCAAGTAACGATTACCTTGGGTCCTTCGTAATAATTTTTATTTTTTTGATTACAACCCAATACTTTGCTGAGGTCTTTGGCAACGCTTGGCTTTTCCGCTAGAATTAGTTGTTTCATAAAAATCTTTCCTGCTTTCATCGACGACTTGTTGGTATTCTTTAAGTAGTGCCAACCCAATATATTGTTGGAGATAATCGTCGCATTCTTCACACCAGCGTTCTTCGTCTTCATTCCAAAAAGCCGTCATAAAGTTGGTTTTTGCATTTATGTACGAATACTCTTTCCGAATCTCGTGCCATTTTTCTTCGTAAAATGACTGTGCTTCCGCAAAAGTTGCAAATGTGAACGCCTCTTGAATATCTGCCTGCCATCCTTCAAAAAACCACCATGGCTCGTTATCACCATACATGACTATTACTTGATACATCCCATCGCTCCTCTCAAGATTCCTTTCCCATATTAGTCACTTTTACCAAAAGTTGCAAGGAATAAGTCTCAACAATTAAGCACCCTTTAAAAAATTCAAAAAATCATCGTTTTTTTATGTTTTTATACTGTCTCTTAAGATGACATCAAAATGATGTTACCCTTAGTCTAGCATAGAACACAGGGAATGTGAATATAACAAGAAAAGATAACAACTCTACATAGGTGAAATTATTTTACTTGGAAAATTTTTTTTATGGCAAGAACAATTATGTTACACTAAACAAAAAATCTGTTAGGAGTTGGCGCGTTGATGTACCTTAATCAAATTACTTTTCCTGATCGTGAATCCGAAGGGTCATTTTTTGCGGGGATTATGCGAACTGTCTATGATTCCTATTACCCCTATCAAGTCTTGTCAAAGAACGCCTTTTCTCAAATCGATTTTGAACCAATCACTATCCTTTACGGAGGCAACGGTTCAGGAAAAACCACCGCACTGAACGTCCTTGCTGAGAAGATCGGCGCGCAACGGTCCGCCGCTTATAATCGTTCCAACTTCTTTGAAGATTACCTTGATCAATGCCATTGCATAGTTACCAACGAACCTAAAATCAAGCAAATTTTGACCAGCGATGACGTATTCGACTATATGCTCGACATTCGCAATTTGAATCAAGGCATTGATCGCCGCCGAGAAGAAGTCTTCGACGAATATTTTGAAGCCAAATATGCAAATTTTCGTTTTAAAGGCTTTGAAGACTATGAGAGATTAAAAAAAATCAACCTCGCACGTTCCAATACACAATCGAAATTCACACGTAAAAATCTGATGGATAATGTCCGTGAATTCTCAAACGGAGAAAACGCGGCAAGCTTTTTCCAAGAAAAAATCGTGCCTAATGGACTGTATCTTTTAGACGAACCAGAAAATTCACTGTCGGCCCAACGACAAATTGAGTTAGTCGCATTTATCGAAGACATGACCCGCTACGAACATTGTCAATTTGTCATCGCTACCCACAGCCCTTTTGTCCTCTCCATCAAAGAAGCAAAGATCTACGATTTGGATCAAAAGCCGGTGGATGTGCGTCGTTGGACACAGTTGGAAAATGTTCAGACCTACTACCGCTTTTTCCAAATGCATCAAGAAGCTTTTGAAGATGAAAAAAGACGTACCGATCAATAAGAATCTCCTAGAATCAAACAGAAAACGATCCGAAAGATCATGCCTGCAAAACCACACAGGCATCACTGATCATTCGGATCGTTTCAATTATCACTGCTGCAATCGTTCGAATCGTTTAGACATATTGCAATTCTTTTGCTTCTTGGTAAGCGGCATCGATCAAGCCACCGCCAAGACATTCCATGCCATCATAAAAGACCACTGCTTGTCCTGGGGTGATTGCCCGAACGGGTTCATCGAAGATCACTTCGGCACGGTCATTATCTAGCAAGCGGACAGAGACGCCGACATCTTGTTGACGATAACGGAATTTGGCTGTGCACTTGAATTCACTTGGACGATCCGTGTCTGTCGTAAAGTGGATTTGACTTGCTTCCAACCGATCCGCATACAATGCTGGATGGTGGAATCCTTGTCCCACATACAATGTGTTTGTTGCTAAATCTTTGCCGACAACAAACCACGGTTCTTGTGAAGTGCCGCCGCCACCGATTCCTAATCCTTGACGTTGGCCGATGGTATAGTACATCAGACCATCATGTTGTCCTTTGACTTCACCATCTAATGTGACCATGTTGCCTTTTTTTGCTGGCAAGTAATTGCTTAGAAATTGTTTGAAATTCTTTTCACCGATAAAGCAAACACCTGTAGAATCTTTTTTCTTAGCTGTTGCTAAACCAGCTCGTTCAGCAATGGCCCGTACTTCAGATTTTTCCATGCCGCCTAAAGGGAACATGGTTTTACTCAATTGTGCTTGCGACAGTTGGCTCAGGAAATACGTTTGGTCTTTGTTGCTATCCACTCCGCGCAGCATATGGGTAACCCCATTTTCATCCGTTTCGACTTGAGCATAGTGTCCAGTTGCCACATAATCAGCACCAAGATCCATGGCATAATCTAAAAAGGCCTTGAATTTGATTTCTTTGTTACACATAACATCTGGGTTTGGTGTACGTCCAGCTCGATATTCAGCTAAGAAATATTCGAAAACGCGGTCCCAATATTCTTTTTCGAAATTGACTGAATAATAGGGAATGCCGATTTGAGCTGCTACTTTAGCCACATCTTTGTAATCTTCCGTTGCAGTACATACACCATTTTCATCGGTATCGTCCCAATTTTTCATAAAGATCCCGACAACATCATACCCTTGTTCTTTCAGCAAAAGTGCTGTTACCGACGAGTCCACCCCGCCACTCATTCCAACCACCACACGGGTGTTTTCGTTAGACATGATTTTTCACCATCATTTCAATTATAGATTCTGAAATCATCTACGATTTGAAGGTCGCAACTTTTCAGTAATTTGCATTATACAACAGATTGGCAAAAAATTCACGGAGAGTTTCATCGGTTTAGCTTTTCCTGTAAAAAAATTAGATACTTCTTTAAATTCAAAAAAACCTTTCCCACATAAATAGTTCCTCCGACAGCTGCTGCTTAAGCCTAATGCTAGCCTGCTTTCAAGCAAAAAGAAACTATCATAAAATCGTATGAATTTCTTCATAAAATACAGAAATGTCTGTTGCAAGGATCAGCTATACTCCTCTTAGATAATGACAAAAGGGGTAACAGAACATGAACAATCACGCAACGACTGACCGCAGAAATAGAAAAAAGCCAAAAAATTCCGTCAAAAAAAGTATTCTTGTCTTACTGATCATTGTCGCCGGTTCCTTCCTTTTACGACAATTAGTCTTTGAAAGAGTAGAGCATTCCGACTCACAAGATATCGTATTATTGCCAAAGAAATTCTCAGAGCAAGCCAATCAAGTGCTGCAAGAAGTGCTGCCGAAGTCCCAACAAGTCCCTTTGATTTTGCAAAGAGACGAACGTTGGGGGATGAAACGTTACGGCTCTGGGGAACAGCAAAATACCTTTGCCGATAATGGTTGTGCCATCGCATCTTTAGCAATGATTGATTCTTTTTGGCGAAATCAGGCACCAGAACCAGACAATATTCTCAACTGGGCAGGCAACCAATTTTATCTTGCTGATCAAGGAACTAGCTGGCAAATCTTTCCTCAGTTTGCCGAACATTTTGGCTATCAATTCTTAGATCTGGGAAATTCTTTCGAGGAAGCTTACAAGATGATCCAGCAAGGCTTTCCCGTCATTGTCTCCGTACAGCCGGGAACATTTACTACCACAGGCCATTTGATGGTATTGGCTTTGAATAGAGAAGGGGGGATTCAAGTGCTTGATCCAAATGATTCACCAGATAAAAACCACTACAAAAAAACTTTCTCTAATGAACTGCTTGCTGCTGAAGGATTGAATTATTGGTGCTTTTGGCTTTGATTTTCAAAAGCAACTTACAGACTTGCACTGTTGACTGAGAACCATCCAAAAAAAACAGACTAGCCGATTAGCTAGCCTGTTTTTATATTTGCCGTAATTATTGAACTCGTGGTTCGTTGTTTTCTTGGATACGGCTGGCAGTTTTGTTGAATGCGCCTTTGGCTTTACGTGTTTGTTTTGAAGCAAATTCTCCAGTTGTTTCTGCAGCACTGCTAACTTTGTCTTGAACAGTTTCTGAATCTTTTTCGAATTGTTCACGAGTTTTAACATCTGCTACATTAACGTTCACTTCGATAACTTCCAAGTTTGTCATTTTGTTGACTTGTGTTGAAACGACTTCTTTGATTTGGTCGTAAATGGCAGTCATGTCGCTACCGTATTCTGCTACGATATCTAAATCTACGGCTACTTGTTTTTTACCAACTTCAACGTTGATACCGGAAGTAACATCATCCGTATTCACTAATTTTCCTGCGATATTTGAGAAGAACCCACCATCAACCGTTAATAGTCCATCTACGGATTCTAGCGCAATCCCGACAATCTTTTGAATTACTTTATCTTCGTAAGTCAATTCTCCTTTAACACCTGCAGTAGTTGTTGGTTTTACTTGATTTTCCATTGTACATTCCTCCTATATCTTCATAAAAATTATAATAATAAATGTTACCGATCACTAACGCCGCGGCTTTTGAAATTGATCAAAGAAACCGATCTCTTTGAGGTAGAAGCCAAGGTAACCTCCTAGTGCTGTAAAAATCAGTAGTAGCAATGTTTTCAAAAAGCCGACTGTCAGAAAGAGAATTGCTAGTATCAGTCCTAATGCAGCAAAGATAACCGGGATCTTATTTTGTTCGAACCATTTGTTCATCATTTCTCCTCCTAAACGACACGGGGTTGTGTGTGATGTTCTCTTGTTTCTTCAGCGTCTTTCAAGACAACTTCTGTTTGTATATCATGAGTGACACCGAATAGCGTTTGAAGCTTACTGCTGATCTCACCAACCAATGCTTCTTGTTGTTGCGGGATGGCTGCGGTCTGTTTCATTTCTCCATCGATCATGACTCGGACTTTATTCTTGATAATCTTGACCTTCACTGATGGCGAATGGATAAAATCAGCTTGTTGGACATTCTTTAAAACAAAATGTTCCAAGGCTTTCTTTTGAATCACCAATTCCCCGGATTTTTGCTGGATAACCAAACGATCCGAACGCTTTGGAAAGAACAAGACAACGAAAATACCAATGATCGTCAGCAGTGCAAAGCCGACACATGTCCAAAACAAAAACATGCTCATGGAAGCTCCGACCCACGGATACTCACGCAGTGGAATCAAGTAGAATGGTAAATCTACCGCTTGCTGATTCTCGATCATGCCAAAGAAAAAGACGAGCAACAATAACAGTAACCCAATGATCATGATCACTTTAGAAATCTTACGCATAGGCAACCTCCTTTACTACTTTCTATTTAAAGCATACACATTTCTTAAATATCCTTCAAATGATAAACCTTGAAACCGATTATTTTTTCATTCTATGACCAATGATCAGCTTACTAGAAGCAGAAATTTTGTCTTGCTATTATAACTATTGTTAAAAAGATATATGACTATAATTCTTTAACCGACTGTTTTCCTTGTTATTTCTCAATGAAACGTTTGGTGTATTTCTGCTTGTTTGGCTTGAAAGATCCTTTCTAATTGGTTTTCGGAAATTGGTCGTCCAAACGGCCAAGGTTGAGGAAGGAATGCTAATTCCGGCGCATCGACACCGACATTGATATTCTCAGCGATAGGCAAACTATGATGATGGATATGCCCATGAAGGTTACGGCTATTCTTTGTCATTCCCAATAGCATCGGATAATGACTCAAATAATACTGGTGATGATCAAATTTTAACAACAGACCGACATCCGCAAAAGAAAACTTCGGCTCTCCGGAAATTCCGGGATCGTGCTTTGCTAGATAACGAAAGAGTGCGCGCGTATCATGGTTGCCTTTGATAAAAGCGATCTTTCCTTGCAGCCGTACTAATAGCGCTAAAAGCTCTGCAAACCCCGCTTCATGTTCGGGATGGAGTGCAATATCTCCTAGATGGTAGACCGTATCTTGTGCTTGAACCACCTGATTCCAATTAGCGACCATGACTTCATGCATCTCTGAGACAGACGCAAACGGACGTGGGGCAAAATCATTCGAACCTAATAATTTTTCATGAAAATAATGAGTATCTGATGTAAAATAGCGCATCTTCTCTTCCTTTCTCAGGGTAAATGTTTTACATATCTGTCAGTATACGCTTAGCCTAAAAAGAAAACAGCAAACAAAAGCCATGATTGAAGTCACGATCTTTCCTTCAACTGTAACAAAAAAACAACCGAACGATTTCATTTCTGCCAAAGAGCAAGGGACAAGTCACAACAACATCCACATTGATAGTGTGGAACCGCTAGCGTAGTGGATTAGCGCTAGCCTCCACACTCGCTACTGTGGACGATCCAACATTGTCCACGGAATAATTTGTCCATGATTGTCTTCCAGATACACTTTTGAAACGAAAATCTTTTGGTTGCTTTTCCTAAATAACGGATCATTTTGTTCGCGATGGTTTACGCTTTGATGAATAATCCGCGACTAATAAACCCATCCATCAAGAAATAAAATTTTTCTTGCAGCATTTTGTGTTGCGGGTCTTTAAAGATGTTGACTGCTTTCAATCCATTGGCTGTCGTAATCGACATCTTAAACGTTTTGATGTCCTTTGCGACGGTGATTTTTAATTTAAAGCCTTCTTTACTTTGCGGAGTTGCTTCCAACCCGCGGATCAGTTGGAAATTGCCACTGTTTGTTTCAGTAAATCCATTGTCCCGCAGTGTATACTTTTTTGCTTCTGGTGCTAATTGGTAGCGGGTCTCTGCACCTAAGACAGTTGTTGTTGTTTCAAATGCCATTTGCTTTCCACCTCGTTCGACGTTTTGATTTCCGAAAAAGCTTCTCTAGAAAAAATACAAGTGCTTTTTTCTAGAGAAAGTCTCTTTGCTATCCGGTATTTCTTTCTTCAGATTATCATGAATGGTTGCATGAGTGCCAGTTTTTTTTTGCTTTCTGCACTCTTTTCGCTTATCTAGGAGCAGCCCCTTCGATTCCTTCTAAAACCACGAAACTATGGGTACTACTTCTTCGTTCCTAAAACGGTTCGAGCAAGTAACTCTGCAAAACTATGGACCTCTTCTTCTGTGTTACCAAGACCAAAACTGATCCGCACAGATTCTCCCACAGCGGGATGCTCTTTGCCATACATTGCTTCTAAAACATGAGAAGGTTCCACGTTCCCTGCGGTACAAGCTGAACCCGTCGAGATCGCAATGCCTTTTAGATCCAATTTCATCAACAGTAGATCACTAGTAACACCAGGAAATTGCAGATTGATGATGTGAGGCAGCTTGCTATCAGGATCTCCATTTAAACGGTAGTCAACCCTTTGCTCTTCCAAAACAGAAAAAACTTGCTTAGCAAATTGCTGATACGTCTCACTGTGCGCACGCTGTACTTCTGGAGTCAGCAAGGAAACAGCTTTTGCCATACCTACGATCCCTGCCAAATTTTCTGTACCGGCACGGCGCTTTTCTTCTTGCTCACCACCGTGTAAGAGAGTGGGTAGTGACAAGCCGTCTCGTTTGTACAAGAAACCAACGCCTTTAGGTCCATTGATCTTATGTGCTGAAATACTCAACAAATCGATGCCATACGCAGCGGGATCAATGGGCAGCTTGCCGTAAGCTTGTACGGCGTCCGTATGAAAAACAGCGGCGTGTTCTTTTAGCAGTTCGCCAATTTCTTGGATCGGCAAAATATTGCCCGTTTCATTATTGGCGAACATAATTGAAACGAGGATCGTATCTGGACGTAGTGCCGCTGCTACTTGTTCTGCTAAGAGCTGTCCTTTTTTATCGACAGGTAAGTAAGTGATCTCGAACCCTTGCTTCTCCAAAAACTTCATGCTTTCGATGACTGCTGGATGTTCGATCGTCGTAGTAATGATGTGTTTTCCTACTGCTTGTTTTGCATACGCGGTGCCGAGGATCGCTGTGTTGTCGCTTTCCGTTCCGCCACTATTAAAAATGATCTCGTGGGCTTTGACACCTAACTGATCGGCGATTACTTGTCGCGCTTCTTCTAGCTTGGTATGGGCATCCCGACCGTACCTATGGATACTGGAAGGATTGCCAAAAAATGTCGTCATTGTGTCATTCATGGCTCGAATGACAGCCGGGTGCATCGGCGTCGTTGCTGCATGATCTAAATAAACCATTCGTTTCACCTATCCTTTATTAAAGCCATTATAACAAATCTAAACCAACCGTCTATCCCTAACGATTGATTTTCCGGTAGTTTAAAAGAATAGCAAAAAACAGCAAGCAGGTTTTCTTCTGCTTGCTGCGAATGATTTGGTTCTTCAATGTATTTTTTTAGAAAAAGCAATCACTTATGCGTTCTCACCAGGTTCAGAGGCGATCACCGTCAGTTCTCCCTGTAATGTCCATTTTTTGATTGGATTAGGCAGAATACAGCTTGTTCCCATCTTCAATTCATAGGAATGACCATCGATCACAAGTTGACCATATCCGTCAATCACGGTCATCAGAGTATAGTCTGCTTGTTGTTCCAGATTCAATTTGCCACGAACTTCCCATTCATAAACATTGAAAAATTCGGTTTCCAGATACGTCACGATTGCCGAAGATCCTTGCTTGATTTCACGAATCGACAGTTCTGGTGCTTTAGCGGGCACAGTCGTCACATCAACAGATTGTTGGATATGCAGTTCTCTGGTCTTGCCTTGATCGTCTGTCCGATCATAGTCATAAACCCGATAAGTGGTATCTGAACTTTGTTGTGTTTCCAAAATCATGATGCCTTTACCGATTGCATGGATCGTTCCGCTTGGCACATAGAAAAAGTCGCCTTTTTTAACAGGAACTTTCGTTAATAGATCATCCCAACGGCCGTCTTCGATCATTGCTTTTAATTCTTCTTTGGTTTGTGCGTGGTGGCCATAAATGATCTCTGCCCCAGGTTCTGCATCAATGATGTACCAGCATTCTGTCTTGCCTAGTTCACCTTCATGTTCCATGCCGTACGCATCGTCTGGATGCACTTGCACAGATAGATCGTCTTCTGCATCCAAGATTTTGATCAGCAAAGGAAATACCGGCGCCTCCGAATGACCAAACAATTCTTGGTGATCCCGCCATAAGTCTGCTAATGTCTTCCCTTTAAATGGGCCGTTTTCAATCACGCTGACACCATGAGGATGTGCACTGATCGCCCAGTCTTCACCGATCTTATCATTTGGCAGATCAAAACCGAAAACAGAATGTAAACGGCTACCGCCCCAAATTTTTTCTTGAAAAACAGGTTTCATAAATAATGGTTCCATAGTTGATCCCCTCTCTATTGATTCGCTAATATTATAGCACGAAAAACTTCACCGAACGGATTCTTTTAAATAACTTTGTACAATTTGATCCCGATGTTTCAGATAGCTGTCTCTGTGATCCTCTGGATGTATGCGATTCGAAAGAAAAATAAATGCTTTGCCATCAGAACCAATCAAAAGGAAGGTCCCTGTATACCCTGTATGATAGAGGTGTACAGGCGTACCTTTCAAGTCCCAGCCGATTGAGCGATGTCCTGTTTCAGATGGCGTATGGTCTAGATATAGTCTTTCCAGTATATCTGCTGAAAGAAAAGATTGCGTCGCTGTCTGACCTTTCTTCAACATCATTTGTACAAATTGAGTCAAATCATCAATGGTTGAAAACAGCCCTGCGTTTCCGGCATGTTTGCCCAAAACTCGTGCTTTGGGATCATGGGTGATTCCTTTCAGAACAGTCCCATCTTCTTGGCGCTGAGTGGCTGCTACCTTGCTTGCTGCCGGCAAAGGAGGAAACCCACTGTTGGTCATTTCTAGCGGTTGCAGAACCTCCTGCTGGAAGATCTCGGTGACAGAACAGCCAAAAAGTTCCTCCAACATGAAGCCTAGAAGAATCGTGCCCGTATCCGTGTACTGGACTTGCTTGCCAAGCTGTGGTCCGCTTTGGACTCGAAGATACGCGTGACGCAGCTCTTCAGCAGACAATTGATCGCGGCGAGGAATCCAAGTCTGGATATCGGAGGTGTGGGTTAAAAGATGTCGTAACGTTACTTTCTGATCAGTAAAAGCAGGCAAATAGCGGACCAGAGGGTCATCGATTGCTAGGACTCCCTGTTCCCATAGTTTGAGAATCACCGTCGTCGTACAAACCACTTTCGTCAAAGAAGCCACATCAAATAGGTGTTCCGTCGTAAGTGATTCTATTTGGGGCTGCCGAGCCGCGTAGCCTAAACAATGAGTCTCCATTTGCTCTCCATGGATGAATCGATAAACAACTCCCGGAAAGACGCCCTCCTGTTGCTTTTCAGCGATTAGCCGAATCGTTTCTGGATACATACCAGTTCCTCCTTTCGTGCGCCTCTAAACTGTTTTGATTATACCAGTCAGGCCCTAATTGCACAAAAAAATACAGAAGAGATTTCCAGAGAAATTCTTCTGCATCTTAGTGGTGAATCGCATTATTTATTTGCAACGAACCACCATTCGATCCCGATAGTATCGTAGGTAGTCAGTAAGTTTTTCTTTTTATCAATAAAGAATTCTTGCTTGCTGTCAGTCAAATGAGCTTCCAAAGTCAATAAGTCTTCTTTATCAATAGCGATCTTCAAAAAGTCCAATCCCAATACCTCATGTGTCGGTAAATCGATGGTTCCGCCTTGGCCTTCGATCAAACCAACTTGAAAATCATCTTCATTCAAATGTAAGAAACCATCTGCTTCTTTGGTCGTCAAACCTAACAGCTCTTCCAAAAAGTCGCGTTCTTTCGCTACATCACTGACATTCAGATGAATTTGGTTGAAGCGAGCTTTGCTTGATAACAGGACTACCTCACTTGGTGCAGCTTCGATCAATGCTTCAAGCGTTTTTGGCAAATCTGTTTCTTGAGTGCCTTCGTAAAAAACTTCGATTCGGTTTTCTTCAGGATCAGCCAAAACAACTGCGATTTGACTTCCTTCAAAAATAGATTCTTCAAAAGTCGCAGACTGTTCTTTCGCTTTTTTACAAATTGCTGCCAGTTCTTCTAAGGAAGCGACGGTCAAGCGGATCCGTTGCATTTTTTTGATTTCCCCAAAATGATCATTGGCCCGTGGACTTTCTTCTAGCCAGATGACTTCACCTTCTGCACCTTTGAAACCAAAAATGGCTAATTCGTTTTCTTCCCGTTTCAAATCAAAACCTAGAACATCACGATAAAAAGCAATCGCTTTATCCCGATCTTTTACTCGAATCGCGATTGTCCGCAACTTTGTGCTCTTCCCCAATACAAAATCTGTCATTATTTCTCCCCCTATATATGTATGCGTTTATCTATGCATTTGTCCTTATTGTACTGATAAACCGTTATACTAGCAAATGAAATCCTTTATCATTCTACCATTATCAAGCATTTTTTTTGACAAAAAAATAGATTTAACGACAAAAAAGTTCACTGAACTTCTTTTTTTTGTGGTTAAATCTACCTTTATTCATTGAAGGAAGGCTGTTTCTTTCATTCTTCTGATCTGAGTACCGTTTTTTTCTAATCGGTCGGTGATACTGACAGTTGCTACTCCGCTCATAAGCGCTTTTTTAGCACTGACTAACTTTGGCAACATCCCGCCAGTGATCACCTTCTCATTGATCAATGTTTTTATGTCAGTCAATGAGACTTGCTGCAGCCACTGGGAGTCTTTCTTGATTCCCGGTACATCTGTCAGCAGAATCAATCGTTCTGCTCTCAGACTGCTGGCAACTTTACAAGCGACTTCGTCCGCATTGATATTCAGCCACTGGCCTTCGGCTGTGATCCCAAGTGGGGCAAGGATCGGTATATGATTGCCTTTGATCAGCAGCTGAAGCAACTGCTGATTAATAGTCTTAGCCTTCCCAACATAGCCAAGTGTGGCGTGATTGATCATTTCCCCTTGGATCAACTGATCACAGCCAGCATTTAAGCCGATTGCCTGAAATCCAGCTTGCTGAAAACAAGTCGTGATCATTGGCTGGACTTGTCCCAGCAAAACCATGCGAGTGATCTCAAGAGTTTGCGCATCCGTTACCCTCAAGCCTTCTTTGATCTGAATCGGCAGTGACAATTTCTGTAGCATTTCCGAGATATAATGTCCGCCACCATGAACAATCACGATTTTCTTTCCTAGAGCTTGCCATTGTGCGACTTGTTCAAAAAAAACGGGGGTCAGATTATCTGAAGCAACACCACCCATCTTGATGACAATGATTTCCATATGTTCTTCCTCCTGTTGGATCTTGTGGCGATTTTTTGATTCTTACAGCCAATGATTCCGATTCTATTCGTTTGATACCTCCATGAGATAGGCATTACGTATGATAGAGTGCATTGATTTTGACATAATCATACGTAAGATCACAGCCCCAAGCTTTCCCGCGACCGGCCCCTTCTTGTAAAATGACATTGATTTTTACTTCTGAGGCTGTCAAGCGTTCTTCCATCAGTGTTTCATCGTAGTCAAGGGGAGATCCTCCTGCAAAAACCGGGATCGCCGCTAATTCGATCGCCACATTGGCAGGATCGATTCTTTGTCCACTATACCCAATTGCACAAAGGATCCGGCCCCAATTGGGGTCTTTTCCATAAATTGCTGTTTTCACGAGTGGTGAACCTACGATCGTTTTACTGATCATGCGGGCAGCTAAGTCGGTGGGGGCCCCTTTTGTTTCAGCTTCAATCAGTTTTGTCGCTCCTTCACCGTCTTTAGCGATGGCTTTGGCCAATGTCGTTAAGACTGTCTGTAGCACTTTTTGAAATTGCTTATAAGCAAATGTATTTTCTTCAATCGGCGGATTGCCCGCTTGCCCATTTGCCAGCACCAATACCATGTCATTGGTGGAAGTATCGCCATCTACTGTGATTTGATTAAAAGTGACTTCCGTGAGTTTTCGCAGCAATGACTGCAGAAGGGACGGTGCAATAGCGACATCGGTAGTGACGAATGCCAACATTGTCGCCATGTTTGGATGAATCATCCCTGAGCCTTTGGCGCAACCTGCCATGGTGACAGTGTGGCCCGCAATCTCCGTCTGAATCACTTGATTTTTTTCAACAAGGTCTGTCGTTAAAATGGCCTTCTGAAATCCGGTAGGACTGCCAGAATGACTTAATTGACGAATCCCAGCAGCAATCGTTGCCATCGGTAGTGGTCGACCAATGATTCCCGTAGATGCCACCGCCACCTCTTCTGAGGCCACTCCGGCTTGTGCTGCAGCCAAAGCGATCATTTCTCTGGCATCTGCTATTCCTTGTTCTCCAGTACAAGCATTCGCATTCCCGGAATTCACGATCACTCCCCGAAGCTTTCCTGTTTTCAACTGTTCTCTTGTTACTAGGACGGGGGCCGCTTGTACTTGATTGGTTGTGAAAACTGCGGCGGCACTTGCCGGAACTTCAGAGAACAACCAGCCAAGATCGGCTTTTCTTTTTTTCACCCCACAATGGATGCCATCTGCATAAAAACCTTTTGGTGAAGCAATTGTCCCTATAATTTCTTTCATGTTACACGCTCCTTATTCTGAACTAATCGAATTCCCAAGTATCGTTAAGGATACCAAGGGATCTGTCGTAATCCAGCTGTTTCCTCCAGCCCAGCCCATTTATTGACGTTCTGGATTGCTTGTCCGGCAGCCCCTTTTACTAAATTATCGATCACCGCAATGACTGTCACGATGTGGGTCATCGGATTTAAGACCAACCCAATGTCACAAAAGTTGGTTCCTGTCACCTGCCGCAGTTCTGGCAGCTTTCCTAACGGCTGCAAGCGAATAAATGGTTGTTCTTGATAGTCTTCTTGATACCTCTGATAAATATCTTCCGCTGTTCTTTCTGGCGCTACAGGCACATAAAGGGTCATCATGATCCCTCTGTTAACCGGAATCAAACTAGTGGAAAATTGGATGGCCGTCAATTCTGGATCCCATTGTTGAAACTGCTGGACAATTTCTGGGATATGCTGATGCTGATTCAATTTATATGTCCGCATATTTTCTGAAATCGTCACAAAATGACTGGTATCTGACAGTTTTTTCCCCGCACCAGAAAGCCCAGATTTGCCGTCAAAAATGGGAATGCCTGCCAACCATTTTCTTCTGACTAAAGGCGCAGCGGCTAAAATTGCGGCAGTGGCATAGCAGCCTGGATTGGCCATTAAATTTCCGTGGGACGTCTGAAACTCTGGCAATGCATATGTTGCAGCATGCAATAAACGATCCGCAGCTGGCGTCTGCTGGTACCATTGCTGATAAACACCTGCTTCTTTCAAACGCAGATCTCCGGATAAATCCATCACAGGAAAGTCTTGTTCGACAAATGGCAAGACCAAATCTTTGCTAATACCAGCCGGTGTCGCAAAAAAGACCAATTCATTTTCTTGCATAATCTGCAGCGGATCAAACGGGTAAATCCTTTGGTTGACCAGTTGCTGCAGATGGGGATAAACATTGACTGAATTTTCTTGGACTGAATGACTATGTAACGTTCCTATCTCCAAGACAGGATGCAATTGGATCAAACGAACCAATTCCAATCCTGTATAGCCGGTAAACCCGACGATTGCTGCTTTCACTTACTACACCCCTTTTTCACTTGTTCTCAAATCCTTTTTCAACAACCTTTCAACAACCAAAGCAGCTCTTCTTTCTTCATTCTCGCCTTTCAGCGATTTCTTCTTTCGTTCCTAAAACATGACGTAGAACAGCGAGTCCTTCAGCCATTTCTGCTTCCGTTATGGTCAATGCTGGCAGCAGACGCAGGACATTCGTTCCAGCTTTCAACACCAGTAACCCTGCTTGACGCAATTCTGACATCGCCTGTTGGAGAGCAGCGCTATCCTTCAGCTCTAAGCCAATCATTAGGCCTTGCCCTCGAGTAGCCACGATCTGTGCCAGATCCGTTAAGCCTGCCATAAGCTGCTGGTGTCTGGCAGTAACATTTACTAACACAGGGGAATCGGTTAGGACCGTACATACGGCATTTGCTGCAGCCATCGCTAACAAATTACCACCAAAAGTTGAACCGTGACTTCCAGGGCCAAACCTCTGCTGTAAGTCAGTTTTTCCTAGCATGGCACCAACCGGCAGCCCATTGCCCAACCCTTTTGCTAATGTAAAAATATCAGGTTCGATCCCATATTGCTCAAAAGCATAAAAACTCCCCGTGCGTCCCATTCCTGTTTGAATTTCGTCTATGATCAGCAGTGCACCTGCTTCTTGACATAACGCGGCCACCTTTTGGACCCATTCTTTTTCAGCTGGGATCACGCCGCCTTCTCCTTGGACCAGTTCCATCATCACCGCAGCTGTTTCCTCATCCAACGCTGCTTGCAGCGGGGAAAATTCATTGAAGGGCAAATACTCAAAATCTGGTACGAGCGGACCAAAATCCTGATGGATGCTTTCTTGAGCCGTTGCTGTCATGGCACCAAATGTTCGTCCGTGAAACGAGCCCTCGAAAGTTAAAATCTTTGTCCGACCAGTTGCTTTTCGAGCTAGTTTTAAGGCTGCTTCATTTGCTTCAGCCCCACTATTGCAAAAATAGGCAAGATATGGACCTTTTGCTAGTTTTTGCGCGACTGTCTCTTGTAACGAATTGGTGTAGAGGTTGGGCGCATGCCATAATTTGTCCGCTTGCTGCAGCATTGCCTGCTGGATTTCAGGCTGCCCATAGCCAAGGTTGACGACCCCAATACCGCTTGTAAAATCTAAATATCTCCGACCTTGAGTATCTGTTACATAGCTGCCCTTTCCTGCAGCAATCTCTAATGGCAAACGTGTATAATTGGGAAACAACTGACTCATCCATCAACGACCTCCTATGAATATTTATGTATTAATATACATTTTTAGCAAATAAATTGCAATATTTATTTATTTTATAACAAAAATATTCATTCCAACACAAAAAAAGAGAAGCTTAATGCTTCCCTTCATTCTTGTTTATATTCACAAAAATCGATTGAATAAAATCGTTGAATCCTTTTCGTTGTCTTCTTGTATCAGGCCGCATCTTCTGAAAATTGGCTGTTATACAAGTCCGCATAAAAACCATTCTTAGCCATCAATGTGTCATGGTTTCCGGTTTCGACAATCGAACCATGATTCATCACAATAATATTGTCGGCATCCCGAATGGTAGATAAGCGGTGAGCAACGACAAAACTTGTCCGATTTTCCAACAATTTGTTCATGGCTTTTTGGATGAGAATCTCGGTCCGAGTATCCACACTAGATGTTGCTTCATCCAAGATCAACACATCTGGATCAGCTAAGAAGGCGCGCGCGATCGTAATCAATTGTCGTTGTCCTTGAGAGATATTGCTAGCTTCTTCATTGAGGACCGTATCATATCCGTCCGGCAGCTTGCGAACAAAGTCATCCACGTGAGCAGCTTTAGCGGCTTCGATTACTTGTTCTTTCGTCGCTTTGTCATTGCCGTAATGGATATTGTCATAGATTGATCCTGTAAATAGCCATGTATCTTGTAGAACCATTGATATGTTGCTACGAAGCTCATCACGGGTCAGATCTCTTGTGTCCCGACCGTCGTAGCGAATACTACCGCCGGAAACATCATAGAATCGTTCCAACAGATTAATCAATGTCGTTTTACCGGCACCGGTAGGTCCAACGATAGCTACCATTTCCCCAGCTTTGACGTCTAGATTAAAATCGGTCATCAATAAGTTGTCTGGTGTATAACCGAATTGAACATGGTCAAAACGAACTTTATAGTCGCTTTCTTCCACGGGTAATCCAGAAGGTTCATCTGACATTTCTTCTTCATCCAAGACCTCAAAGACCCGTTCTGCTGATGCAACAGTTGATTGGATCGTATTCAATAAACTAGCAATTTGAGTGATCGGTTGTGAGAATTGGTTCGTGTATTGCAAGAATGCTTGCACATCCCCCAAAGTCATGTTCCCATTCGCTACTTTGATCCCACCCAGAACTGCGACAAAGACATAGCCCAAGTTCTTGATGAAGTTCATCAATGGCATAATGATTGCGGAAATGAATTGTGCTTTCCAACCAGCACTATACAGACGATCGTTTTCTTCTTCAAATACTTTTTGATCAGCCGCTTCATGGTTAAAGGTTTTGACAACGGTATGGCCGCCATAGGTTTCTTCAACCTGATTATTCAGTAATCCCAAGCTCTTTTGTTGCGCAGCAAAGAATTTTTGTGATTTTGGTGCGACGATCATTACGACGATCAAGCTTAGCGGCACCGTTGCTAATGCAACCAATGTCAACTGCCAGCTAATCGTTAGCATCATCCATAACACTCCGACTAAAGTAACAATACTGGTAATAAATTGGGTCAAGTTTTGTTGGAGTGTGCTGGCGATATTATCCATATCATTGATTGCCCGTGACATGATATCTCCGTTTGAATGGGTATCATAGTAAGAAATCGGCAAGCGATTCATTTTTTCTTCTAAATCACGACGCAGTTCATAGACGGTCCGTTGTGATACACGGGTCATGATGAATTGTTGCAAGAAATTGAAAATAGCAGAAATAACATACATACCGATAGCGATCATAATGATTTGTCCTACTTTATCAAAATCGATCGGAAATTCGGTGACAGTTTTTCCAGCTTTCATTTGCTCTGCACCAATCATAACACCTTTAAAGATTTCGGTTGTTGCTTCTCCTAAGATCTTTGGTGTTTGAATCTGGAAGATTACGGCGGCAATCGCTAAAACAAATACCGAAATGATTGCGATAGAACGTTTCGACATATAACCGAAAAGTCGTTTTACCGTTCCCCAGAAATTTTTTGCTTTTGGTCCTTTCGCTCCAATGTTGCGCCCTGGACCGCCACCCATCGGTCCACCGCCGCGAGGTGCTTGGTTTTTCCGTTCACTCATGCCACATCCTCCTCTCTCAATTGAGATGATACGATTTCTTGATACGTTTGGTTTGAGGCCATCAATTCTTCATGGGTTCCTTTACCCACCAATTGACCTTCGTCAAGGACAAGGATCGTGTCTGCATCCATTACTGTACTTACCCGTTGTGCGACTACAACCATAATGCTGTTCTTCATGTCTTTTTTCAATGCCGCTCGCAGCTGTGCATCTGTCTTAAAGTCAAGCGCTGAGAAAGAATCATCAAACACATACACATCGGCTTGTTTCACTAATGCCCGAGCGATCGCTAACCGTTGACGTTGGCCGCCGGAGAAATTTCCGCCGCCTTGTTCTACATCACTGTCTAAGCCTTCGCTCAATTCTGAAACAAACTCTTTGGCTTGTGCGATTTCCAGTGCTTTCCAGATTTCTTCATCTGTCGCATCTGGTCTACCGTATTTCATGTTTTCTCGAATCGTACCAGTAAATAAAACCGCTTTTTGTGGGACGAAACCAACTGAGTCCCGCAAATTATGCTGTGTTACTTCAGCGATATTCACTCCATTGATGCGGATCGCTCCTGATTCGATATCATAGAGCCGAGGCAGCAAATTGACCAATGTCGTCTTCCCAGAACCCGTACCACCAATGATTGCCACAAAATCACCCGATTTTGCTTGAAAATCAATGTCTTGCAGTGCTAATTTTTCTGCACCATGGTAACGATAGTTGACGTGATCAAAAGCAAGTGTGGCTTGATCACCTTTTAGTTGAATCATCTTAGGTGCTTTATCATCAACGATCTCTTCTTCTTCGTCTAATACTTCATTGATCCGATCTGCAGAGGCTTGTGCTCTTGGGACCATCACAAAGATCATTGACAGCATCATAAAACTGATCAAGATTTGCATGGCATACGTCATGAATGCAATCAGATTCCCAACTTCTAATGTCATTTCAGCAATATAATGTCCACCAAACCAAGTGATAGCAATATTGGTCCCACTCATAATCAATGTCATCAAAGGCATCATAAGTGCCACGATAGTATTTACTTTGATGGCCGTGTGGGTATAGTCTTTATTGGCTTCATCAAAGCGATTGGCTTCATACCCGGTCTTATCGAAAGCTCGAATGACCCGCACTCCAGTCAATCCTTCACGGAAGACCAAATTCAGACGGTCAGTTTTTTTCTGCATGCTTTTGAAAAGCGGCACAGCAAAATACATGATTCCACCAACCAAAACGATCATAATTGGAATAACGACTAAAAAGATTTTGGTTAACTGAGCGTCTTTTTGATAGGCCAAGAAGCTTGCTCCGATCAAAGTGATCGGCGCATTGATCATCATCCGCAAGAACATTTGTGCCACCATTTGAATTTGGTTGACGTCATTAGTCGTACGAGTGATCAAAGAGGCAGTTCCGAATTTATCAAAAGAACGTGCTGAGAAATTTTCTACTTTTTCATAAATATCTGTCCGTAATTTTTGCCCCAATTTTTGTGATTCTCTAGTAGCAAAGAATGTATTGCCTAATGCAGCCAGAATACTGATCAGTGAAAACCCGATCATTAAAAAGCCGGTACGCCAGATATAATCAATGTCTCCAGTTGCAACGCCATTATTAATGATATTCGACGTTAATGTCGGTAAATAGAGATCTGCTATTACTTGTACAACCATAAAGGCAACGGCCATCAGTGCCGAAACGAGTGAAACTCGTTTAATCAACTTTGTCATTCTTTTCCCCTCTTTCTTTTTGTGCGCCATCTCTTAACCAGCTGATTTTATTATTGAAATCAGTCGTTGCTAGCGAAGGATCATAGGCATGATTTTCTGCTAACTCTCGGTATGCTTCAGCAATCGTAGAAAAAACGGTGTGCATCAACAGTTGGACGAGCATTTTCAATTCATGATCATCCTTGACCCGCAATAAGTCTTTATCGATCTCAGCAAAAAATTCTTCCTCCCACTTCTGTCTCGCTTCCTGATGCTCTTTGTGAGAGCCGTAGAGTGGTTTTTTGTGGATATCCGGCATCACTTTTCGCAAAGAACGATAATCCATACTCATGAAGAGATTGCGATAAAATTTTGCATTTTTTCCTTCTAACACTTCTTCGATCATCCGAGAAAAATACCATTCAAAGCCAGCAAACAGATCGCCCTTTTCGTGTTGAATGGAACGAATCAAATCCCGCTGACTGTTTTTTTTCAACGTATGAAAATAGTAGTAGTATAAGTCTTCCTTATTTTCAAAATACTGATAAAAACTTCCCCGAGGGATTTCTGCGTCTTTGATGATATTGGCAATCGAAGCATCCTTCAATGGGACCCGAGAAAATTCTTTCTTAGCAGCGCTTAAAATGCGTTTTTGCTTATCTAATGGCAAATGGAAAAACGTATCCGTTGGCATCGTCATCTCTCCTTTCAGTTCAAATGATAAATGACAACAATTATTATGACAGGTTGTCATATGACACTGTGTCATTATACACCCCTCATGAGAGAATGCAAGTAAAAAAGTTTGAATATTTTATGAAAGTCATTTTCTTTATAAAAAGGAAATTCGCTTAGTGATTTCATTTCATTGAAAATAGATCCATTGTCTTTTTCTGAAAACAAAAAAAGCAGCGGCTATTCCTTAAGAAAGGAAGCCACTGCACAACAGCCGTTTTTCGATTTTAAATAACGTCTATTTTTTCTTTCTAACCCACAGGACACAGCCTACTCCGACTAACAAAACGACTCCAACGACTGGCAAAAACCAATTGACGGTCTCTCCCGTTTTTGGCAATGCTCGACTGTCCGAAGTAGCACTAGCTGCTTCTGTTTTGCTAGTTGTTGTTTGTTCCGACGAAGTGTTGGCAGCAGACGTATCAGAAGATTCGGTATTCCCCGTTACTTCAGAAGCTGCTGGGAGATAATGACCTTGGTTCACAGCGTAAATGATCCACCCAATCCGACCTGGAAACAATGTTTCTGAACCACTGGCAGCTACTTCTTCGTCTAAGTGTGACAAAATCGATGTCAACCATTCATCTGAAATTGGCTGTTCCGGAGAAATATAAACACCATTTGTTGGGTAAACAACTTGCAGATATGTTTTTAAGCGATCCAGTTCTGGAATCAACGCTGCAAAAGAAGAATAGCTGCTTGGATCAAAGGCTAGCTGCGGTTCAATCTTCTCCCAAGATAAGAGATGATCGATAAAAAGAGCACGAACGATCCGAGCAAAATAGCCGATATCCATTCCCATCACATCTTGGCTATATCGTAATGCTAATGTCTCTGCATCTTTTAATTGCTGATCGGTCAATTGATCCAACTCATCTTGCGTGAAAGCTGTCACACTTCCATCAGTGATGCCTCTAGTAAAAGCAGAGCGCAAATCACTTTGTTCTGTAATGGTTTCTGACTCAGGACTTGCTTGAACGCCTGTTTGAGCGACAATGGCTTCTACCACATCCTCGGGCTGTGTCGTCACGGATTCACTACTTTGTGCAGTGTCAGCGGTTGATTCCATTTCAGTATTCGAAACCGTCGCTTCTGTCGAAATGATTTCTTCAGTTGATTGCGTAGATTGAATCGTTTCTGATGATTCCGTTGTTTCCTCTGCAATGGCAGTAATTGGTAAAAATAATAGACAGCTCATGAACCAGATACTCTTTTTCATTCCTCTACCTCCTCAGGATTCTCAGGCTTTCTTTGTAACACGAATGTAACACAATAGTAAATTATCCGCAATGTAAAAAGGCACTTCCTTAAGAAATTTAAAAGATATTCAATGTCTTCCGATGCACTCCGCTTCTTCCCTAACAAAAAATCCCGAACCACTTCAGATGATTCACATTAACAGAAGCATTAACGAGATCATCATTCAGCAGTACGGGACGAAGCGTTCTTAATCACCGAATGACACATGGGTAGAAAAAATTGTACCATTCGAATCTAGCTGTTTTTTAATTATTTGACTTGTACAGTCATCACAGGACTAGCACTTGTGACTGTTCCTTTAGCAGTCATGGTTTCTGAGATAACTTGTTCCATATTGGTGAGTACCACAAGCATATCAGTTGCTTTATTGCTAGCTGCCAATTCTGCCAGATCAACTTCAGCAACTTGTGTCGCGGCAGTCACTTGTTGCCCTTCTTGGACGAGGATATTGAAAGGCTTGCCTTGTAGCTCAACGGTATCGACACCCATATGCAACAGAATCTCAAGTCCATTTGGTGTCGTGATTCCAATGGCATGTTTGGTTGGGAAGATCGTTGTTACAGTTCCTGCAGCTGGTGCATAGATTTTTCCATTTGCAGGAGCTACATAATATCCGTCACCCATCATTTTTTGAGAAAAAACAGGATCCTTTGACTCTGTAATCGCATGAACGGTTCCTTCAGCAACTGCATATAGTTCAATGGTTTCAGGTGCTGCAGACGTTGCTGGTGTTGTAGCCGTCGTTGAAGTAGCCGCCGGTACTTCTTCATCAACAGCATTGACAGCAGCTAAACGGTCTTTAGGAATCCCAAAGAAGTAAGTAGCCACAAAGCCACCTGCATATCCTGCTAATAAACCAAAGACATAGCCTAACCAATGACCGTTTGCAATCAACGGAATCAAAGCTACTCCAGAAGGTCCAATGGCGGTAGCGCCGATATTCGACAATGCGCCGATAACCGCCCCACCGATTCCGCCTCCGATACATGCCGTAATAAATGGTCGGCCTAATGGCAGTGTTACACCGTAGATCAATGGTTCTCCAATACCTAAAATCCCTACTGGCAAAGCGCCTTTGATCATTTCAGAAAGTTCTTTATCTTTTCGCAGACGAATCCATAGGGCTAATGCCGCCCCTACTTGACCAGCGCCAGCCATTGCTAAGATTGGCAATAACTGTGTGCTGCCAGTTGCTTCGATCATTTGAATGTGGATCGGTGTCAAGATTTGATGTAGACCAAACATGACCATTGGCAAGAAGGTTGCTCCGAGAACAAAACCTGAGAATGCGCCGCCGACATTTAATACCCAATTGATTGAGCCAACCAAACTGTCTGAAATAAACCCAGCTAATGGCATGATCAAAAAGATCTCTGCCAAACCGATCGCTAACAAACACAAAGTTGGGGTAACGATGATATCAATGGCTTCAGGAATCACTCGGTGCAAAACAGTTTCCAGTTTAGCCAGCAACCAGACTGCAAAGATTACACCGATGATCCCTCCTTGTCCAGCTGCCAGAGGATCTCCTGTAAAGAGGTTGGTGATTGGGGCTTCTGGATTCATTCCAGTCAATAAGACGACCGACCCAATGACACCACCTAGCGTTGGGTTCGCTTTAAATACTTGAGCTGCATTGACACCTGTGAAGATCACTAAATAAGAAAACATCCCGTTTTTTAAGATATTTAAAATCATGACATAATAATTCCACGTGTCGCCATCGATTTTTCCTGCAGTGATCAAGTTCGTCATAACAGAAGCAATACCAGCAACTAGACCAGCACCGACAAACGCTGGGATCATTGGGACAAAAATATTCGAAATATCTTTCAATAATGACTTGATTGGTGATTGTTTTTGTTTCGCTTTTTGAGCAGCTTTCATTTCTGCTGCTTTCGCATTCACAGCCTCTTTTCCACTGGTGGCTGCCACAGGAATTTCTTGCCCTAGATCAACACCCGCTTGTGCCGCCATGGCATTTGCTACTTTATTGACTTTTCCAGGACCGATGATCACTTGCAGTTGTTCATCGTCCACTACTCCTAAGACTCCGGGAATGTTTTGTAACCCTTGCTTGCTGACCTTGTTGTGATCACGGACCGTCATCCGTACTCGAGTCATACAATGAGTGACAGAGGCAACATTCTCGATACCGCCTGATTCTTGAAATATTTTTTCTGCTAGTTGTGTAACTGTCAGTTCTTCTTTTGCCATTGATTTTTTCCTCCTATCCTTCTAACGTTCCTTTAACGAACCCTTCTGATTGTACCAGCTTTGCAGCAGCTTCTTCTTTTTCACTATTGGTAAGCAGCATAACGATCGCTAACTTCACATTTTGATCGGCTTTTTCAAAGTAGTCTGCCGCCGTTTCATAATCTGCTTCGGTAGCTTGCATGATGATTCTCTTGGCCCGTTCAACGAGTTTGTCGTTCGTTGGTTTAACATCGACCATTAAATTATTGTACACTTTTCCGATGCCTACCATCGAAATCGTGGAAATCATGTTCAAAATCAATTTTTGAGCAGTCCCTGATTTCAATCGGGTAGAACCTGTCAGAAATTCTGGTCCGCAATCCACTTCGATCGGGAAGCTGGCATGTTTTGAAATTTCTGCTTGTTTGTTGCAGGCGATCGTTCCTGTGGTAGCCCCGATTTCATTTGCATAGTCTAGTGCTCCAATGACATAAGGTGTGCGGCCGCTGGCTGCGATCCCAATGACCATATCATTTTCCGTCAGCTTCAGGTCAATCAAGTCTTGACGCCCTAATTCAACAGAATCTTCTGCCCCCTCAACCGCTACAGTCATTGCTTCTTCACCGCCAGCAATCAAACCGATCACCATATCCGGTGAGACCCCAAAAGTAGGGACACATTCAGCGGCATCTAAAACTCCTAGTCGTCCGCTGGTACCAGCACCGAGATAGATCAATCGTCCCCCTTTTTTGAAAGATTGAATCGTTTGCTGAATTACTTTTTCAATGCTTGGCAATTCCTTTTCAACGGATTGAGCAACTTTCTGGTCTTCGGCATTCATTTTCTGACAAGCCTCTGCCACAGTCATTTCATCCAAACCAAATGTTGCTTGATTTCGTCTTTCAGTTGTTAAGTTTTCTAAATTAATCATTGTCATTTCTCTCATCTCTTTCTATTTTGAATCGCATTCCTGCTTTGATTTGTTGGAGCAAGGGTAGATCTTCTTCAATCACTTGCGCAGCGACATTGACTTTGTCATCTGCGGGCAGGATTCGCTTACAAATTTGGATTTCCCCCATATAGCGCAAGTAATCTTGATTATCGATAGTCACAGCTCCGACAACCCGTTTTTGAGCAGTTTCTGGGGAAATCAATGGGACTTCAGCAAATCGGGCATTTGCACTGCGAATCACATCTCTTGCCTCATCTTGCCGGTTCTCATGCTCTCCTAAAATATGTTGATAATAGGCAGAACCAATATCCTTTGTGCGAAGAAGGACGGTCTGATCGGCTAGATAAGAACTGAATTGCTTCAAAGAAGCAGGGGTCACGATACCATCACCAATGTAGACAGCATCAACGGCACAATCCCTCAACAACTCCAGTGCTGCTGCGAAGGGGCTCATGCTGCGATGCGCTTCCAGTGTCGGCAATCCTTGGTAAAGAGGACCTCTTTTATTCGCATCCCCAGCAACAAAGGCCTGTACAAGAAAACCTTGTTGTTTCAACCACTGATTTTTGGCCTGAAACCATTCTTTGTCTAATCCCGTCTCCGGACGCGGATAGTAATTGTGCCACGCCTCTAGATTAGAAAAATCTGCCTGATAGGTGTTCAACTCGTTAATATCTTTTTCAGTCAATGTACTCGCATTTAAACTAATAGTTATTTTACGAGATAATTGAGCAATGGTCTGATTGTCGATCGCGTAATCCATTCGCAGCCCAGTGACTCCCCGATCCGTCAGTTCATTTAACTCTTTATAGGAAAATCCTGCTTTAGCCAATGCCTCTCCTGAAATATCTACCATTAATGACAACCGATTCTTTTTTGCTATTTCACCAAGTGTTGTCAATCGTTGGCGATAACTGGCGGCATCATCTTCTGGTATATGCATGGATGTAAAAATCCCAGAAAAACCTTGAAGCGCCATTTCTTCGATGGCATCGATGTCTGTGGTAGTCAAATCGGCATTCATAAATACTGAAAACCCAAACATTGTTGATTCCTCCTTGCTGGTACCGTTTTCTACAAAATGATTATACAACGGCCTGTTTGTTTTTGCAACTATATTTCATAATATATAATTATAAAAAGAAATATAATTTCATAACGGTGTATTTTTTAAGAAAAAGTTGTCCCTTAAACTTTCTAATGCGGTTCGGCCATTAGTTGTGGTACACTTTATAAGGAGTCAACGAGCGCGTAATTTTTACATAGTAGGAGGAATCAAAATCATCAATGATTACAATGGATGATATTATTCGCGAAGGCAACCCAACTTTGCGGGAAGTAGCAAAAGAAGTCCCCTTTCCATTAAGTGAAGCGGACATTCAATTAGGGAAAGACATGATGGAGTTTCTAGAAAATAGCCAAGACCCAGTGAAAGCCGAAGAATTGAATTTACGAGGCGGAGTCGGTTTAGCAGCACCTCAACTAGATATTTCTAAAAGAATCACTGCTGTTTTAGTTCCTAGTAGCGATCCTGAAAATCCAGAACCTGAATTTAAAGATGTGTTGTACAATCCTAAAATCTTAAGCCACTCCGTACAAGAGGCATGTTTAGGTGAAGGCGAAGGCTGTCTGTCTGTAGACCGGGAAGTACCAGGCTATGTCGTACGTCACGCCCGAATCACGATCAGCTATTATGACATGCAAGGCAAGAAGCAAAAAGTTCGTTTGAAGAACTATGCAGCTATCGTCGTGCAACATGAAATCGACCATTTGAATGGTGTCATGTTCTATGATCACATCAATGAAAAAAATCCTTTCTCACTAAAAGAAGGAATTTTAGTGATCGATTAACGATTAGCAAACAAGAGCGCACTCCCAAGTGGGAATGCGCTCTTGTTTACTTTAGTTGTCATTCATTAGGATTAATTTCCCTTTGCCAAGCTGGCTTGATGGTCCGCTTTGATTTGAGACAACAATTCTGGCTTTTGATAAAGATCTAATGCAGTCAATGCGAGTAATTCCGCTGCAATCGCAATCGAGTTCAGTCCTTTGGTACTACGAGCAGCCGCTTTAAATTCCTCGGAGTGACCAGCAATGTATTCATCCGAAATTGAGACAGTTGGCTGGATCGTGGGGATCACTTGGCTGACGTTTCCTACATCTGAAGAGCCTAAACTTGCTTTTGTTTCCACATCGATCTCTGCTTGGGGAACGCCAACTTCCTGAGTATGGGCAAAGAATAGTTCATCAAAACTTGGTGTTACGATCACATCGTCGACTGAATTCTGGAAGAGTCCAAATTCATAAGTCGTTCCTGTTGCTAAAGCTGCTCCTTTAACGATATTCTCCACTTTCTCATAGACTTCATCTAGTGTCGCCCGATTGGCTGCTCGTAAATAAAAACGTCCAGCTGCATATTCTGGAACAACATTCGCTGCCACACCACCATCAGTGATCACGCCATGAATGTTGACATCTTTCGGCAAATGAAGACGCAACCCATTGATCCCATTAAAAACTTGGATCAATGCCTCTAACGCATTAATGCCTTTCTCTGGTGCCGCTGCCGCATGGGATGCCCGACCATAAAATTTGATATCGACAGGATCATTAGCCAAAGATGCGGTGGTTTTGCCATAGCGATAAGCTGGATGCACGCACAATGCAGCATCGACATCCTCAAAAAATCCTGCACGCACAAAACTGCCCTTTGCTGAGCCATTTTCGCCCCCCTCTTCACCAGGAGTACCATAAACGCGGATTTCTCCTCCTAGTTCATCTACATAAGGTTGCAACGCACTAGCAGCCAATACAGAATAAGTTCCAAAGAGATTGTGCCCACAGGCATGACCGATGCCGGGCAGCGCATCATATTCTGCCAAAAAAGCTAATGTTGGTCCAGGTTTGCCGCTTTGATAACGGGCATCGAACCCTGTACGATGACCAGCCACTTCTTTTTCCACGGTGAATCCTTCTTTTTCTAATTGGGCAATCAGCGCATCTGCAGAATAAAATTCATAGTTGCTGACTTCTGGATGATCATGAATATCCAAAGCTAGTTCTTGGTATTCCGGTAAGCGTTGTGCGATAAATTCTTTAATAGAAGTTTTTACAGTTGTTGTCATATGATTTCTCTCCCTTTAATATGGATAAATAAGTATGAATAGTCAGTGGTCTCACAGCTCCTGCCTCAGAAAGGTAGGCATTCTTGCTATACTCTTCTTTACTTCGCGCCAAATGTCTCCCAGGCTGGAATGCTAGAACCTTTCGATGTTTCTTCGATAACTTTCTTTGTTTCGTCCGTTTGATAAGCAGCAACAACTTTTTGATACACTTCGTTGTCTTGATCTTCTTTACGCGCAGCAATGATGTTCACGTATGGGCGAGCCGTTTCATCTACAGGCTCTAAGAAGATCGCATCTTCTGTCGGAACAAAGCCAGCATCCACAGCCATTCCGCTATTGATTACTGAAATATCAACATCTGACAATGCGCGGGCAGTTTGGGCAGCATCTAACTCAGAGATTTTCAACTTTTGTTTGTTTTCAGTGATATCCGAAACGGTCGGCGTCTGGCCTGCTGCTTCATCAACTTTGATCAAGCCAGCGCTTTGTAGTAACAACAACGCACGGCCGCCATTGGTGACGTCATTTGGAATTGCTACTGTCGCGCCTTCTTTCAATTCCTTGATATCTTTTACCTTGTCTGAATAAATTCCTAGCGGCGCATTGACTGTATTGCCGATAGAAACAAGATCCGTTCCAAACTCTTTATTGTAATTGTCTAAAAAGAACTGGTGTTGAAAGGAATTTATATCGATAGAACCATCTGCCAACGCCGCATTCGGTTGATTATAATCAGAAAATTGAACATATTCTAAGTTGATACCTTCATCTTTCAAACGATCTTTGACATCATCCCAAACATCCGTGTCGGCACCGATCACTCCAAGTTTGACGGTTACTTCTTTCTCTTTTGTTCCAGCATTGCTATTGCTGCACCCAGTAATAAATAATAATGCCGCACCTACCACGATTGCTTTAAGTAATTTTTTCATTTTCTTCCTCCAATAGTTTCTACTTAATTTTATTTATTTTTTTTTGTCCTTTTTAGTGGCTGACTTTTTTAACCAACAGATTGCTGACAAATTGACTAAAAAAGACCAAAATTAAAATGATCAGTGTCGCCATGATGGTGACGTCGTTTTGGAAACGATTATAGCCGCGGGTGATCGCCAAGTTCCCTAAACCGCCAGCACCAACTGCACCCGCCATTGCGGTCAGTCCAATCACATTGATGATCGTTAAAGCAGAGACGCGAATGATCCCAGCCAACCCTTCGGGTAAATAGACCCGCACAATAATTCCCAATGGACTGGTTCCCATTGCTTCTGCCGCTTCAATAACCCCAGGATCAACTTCTAATAGGGCAATTTCGATTTGACGAGCAAAGAAAGGAATGATCCCTGCAATCAATGGAACCAAAGCAGCTGTTTCCCCAATCGTTGTTCCTACGATCAAACGAGTCGTCGTTCCTAACAAAGCCAATAGGATAATAAAAGGAATGGAACGTACGATGTTGATGATTTTATCCAAAAGTTCAAATAATCCGCGGCTTTCCAAAATACCTCCTGGTCGGGTCACGACAAGAACAATGCCCAAAATGATTCCTAAAATCCCTGCAATCAGTGCTGTCCAAAAGGTCATGTATAATGTTTGGATCGTTGCTTCTACAAATTCATCAGAGATAGCAACGACATTGGGAAAATACCGTTCAAAAAAAGTGCTCATCTAAAATCCTCCTTCAATCACGTTATTCAATGGTTCCGCGTGATTTTGCTTAATGATATTCGTGTAAACACCTTGATCCGCGAGAAAATCTAATGCTCGTTTACGCTGCCCATATTCCCCTGATAAACTAACGATCAAACTACCGATGGGAACATCTTGCAGAATCTCTACGTTTCCGTAGAGGATATTCGTCGTTACTTGATAACGACTAAACAATTGTGCGATCAATGGTTCATTGGTCTGATCCCCAACATAAGACAGTTCCACCAGCCATTCGTTGGCAGCCAATGAGGAGAATTTCGCACTGCCGAGAATCGTTTCCAGCGCTTGATCAATATGAGTAGCAGTCCGAATAAAGTCTTTTGTCAGCGGTTTTGCCGGCTGGCTAAAAATTTGAACACTCTTTCCTTGTTCAATGATCTCGCCATTTTCCATTACAGCGACTTTATTACAGATTTCTTTCACCACTTGCATCTCATGAGTGATAATGACGATCGTCAACCCTAATTTACGATTGAGTTTTTTCAATAATGCAAGTATCTGTAATGTTGTCTTAGGATCAAGTGCGCTAGTCGCCTCATCGCAGAGCAAGATCTCTGGGTCGTTGGCTAATGCTCGTGCGATGGCGACTCGCTGCTTTTGTCCCCCTGAAAGTTGACTAGGAAACGACCTTGCCTTTTCTTCCAGTCCAACCAAGGACAGCAATTCTGTCACTTTTTGACGACGTTCCTGTTTGGAGATTCCTGCATATTTCAAGGAAAAATCCACGTTGTCAAAGACATTCCGGCTATCCATCAAATTGAAATGCTGAAAGATCATTCCGATCGTTTTCCTTTTTTCTCTTAATGCTTTAGCCGGTAATGCGGTCAATTCAGTCTGATTGACTACGACACTCCCTGACGTTGGACGCTGCAATAAATTGATTACGCGTACCAGGGTACTTTTACCCGCGCCGGAGTAGCCGACGATCCCATAAACATCGCCTTTATCTACTTCTAGTGACACATTTTTGACCGCTTGGACCGTTTCCTTGTTTGGTTGTGTGAATGTCACCGATACATCCTTTAATGAAATCATTTTTTTCCTCCTTATTATCGCCGATTGATTAACTAGTTGATTCGGGGGATGATCAACTACGCTCCCTCCGGTCGCCTAGTACTGTTCATCATCTGCTCGTCTACTCTACGCTTCGCCTACAGTTGCTTCTAAGCTGACGCTAAGAAGAACTTGCATGGTCTTTGACCAATCGCAGTGATTCACAGCAAAAAGGCGTCCTCAAGCAAGCCAGTTATGGCTTGCT
>OBXM01000135.1_pt1 | contig 102969 bp, 113 predicted proteins | sample 1538141 | NCBI WGS metagenome assembly OBXM01 (sample SAMEA2580153, study PRJEB22360) | human gut metagenome | biome: human gut; feature: human-associated habitat; material: faeces | place: Denmark | collected 2008/2010 | reverse complement strand
AGGTGGATCGAGACGATTGAGTTTTCTTTGCTTGCTTCATCCGGTCTTCTCCTTTCTTGCCATCAGTCCTCGATATAGCAACTTGGCTTCTTGCCACATAGATTCAGTAGTTCCGGCAGTGAGAAATTCGCCATAGTGCATCTTTGATACTTTGCCCAAGCTAATTCGAGTATGGCGATACATCACCATGAAGATTCGAAAGCGGACCTCTTCTGGCTGATCACTATCAAGGATTCGCTTAACATTTTCCATCAAGTTCTTGTGACTAGGGTCTAATGCAGTGTAGATTTGCTTAATTACAGTGATTCGGTTTAATTGATCAATTTCCAAATGGATCGTCCCCCGCTTCTTTTCGTAATCGTTCCATGATTTCCGCTTCTTTCCGGGCATTGTATCCTTCTGGATCATCTAGCCATTCTGGAATAGGCTCTGTGCGCACTGGCTTGTAGGATAAGGCGCTATAACTTGTTCCCGCTTGTTTGTACTCCCTGTTGGCTTGTACCGCCATGGTGTCGTATTTTTCACGTAACTTGCGGGCAGATAAGATATTTGCTGACCAAAAATTATTTTTCTGACTCCAATCAATCATCCGGCTTACTTGGTCTTCGGTCCGCTTGTCGATCTCGATCATTTTCCGAATGTCATCCGCCCAACGTTGGAGGTTCGGTTCCTTGATTTCCTGATTCTGACAAATCTGTTTGAATAGCCGTTCTGCGAGTTGATAATAATTCGAGGCATGGTCGTAAACGCGCGCTTTGCGTGTTTGCGACGATAATGTTTTATTCTTTATATTCTTATCATTCTTTATTTCTTTATCATTCTTGTTAGTTGTTAGCTGCTTGTTAGTTGCTTGTTGATTGCTTGTTAATTCCTTTGTTGAGTCAGATTCCCTAGATTGATAAATCTCCCAATTGACAATGGTTATAAGCCTATTTTTGTTTGTTGATTCGCTTGTTAGAAATTCATATTTTTCAAATCGTTTTAGAGCAGTTCTTACATTCTGTACAGAGATTCCTTTACCACATTTGCTTTTAATCTTTTCTAGTGACGTAATAAATTGACCAGGAATAGCCTTGTAAGGTTTACCTTGCCATTCCCATTCTTTTTTCTCATGATTCGCCATAGAAAGAAGTGTAATCAATATGACTTTTTGTTCTGGTGTAGATTCTTGCCATATTGGCTTTTCAAGTAATTGACGGTAAATCTTTATCCATCCGCCGGTCATTTAAATCACCACCTTATCCCAATAAATCGCCGACTTCTACAAAACCTGTTAATGCCTTATGTTGACGACAGTATTCACATTTCCCACACATTTTTGGTGCTTCTTCTCCGTTTTTTACTCGTAAGATATGGGGAAGTTCCTGTTCCAATAATCGAAGTTCAAAATCAAACCGTCCTGGGTAGATGCTGATACCCGCAATATCAGGAGGGGATTCTTTCGTTACTGCAAAGATATAGGGGGTGATTTTCCTGTTATAGTTTTGTTCGAGTAAGTGTTTATAAACAGCCATTTGTAAAATGTAACCATAATGTTCAACAAATGAAACATATCCACCATATTTCTTTGACCAGTACCTTTGATCGAGACTTCGAGTCGTTTTTAAATCAACAAGATAGCCTTTCTCTAGATTGAAACAATCTATTCTGGCTTTCCATTGCGTATTAAATAGCGTACCGGTTAAAATCAATTCCTTCTCCCCTTGATAAACAAAGCGGAAAAAATCATCATATTCTAACGCTTCAATCATATTGATTGCTTGAACAAATTCTGCACGCTCAGAACCATTCTTTTTATAGATTGCACTTGCATTCTCCTTTAAAAATTCTTGGTGTGCCTCAGAAGATTCAAAATAAGAATGGACATAGTTTCCAACTAACAAAGCCGTAGGATCGCTCTCTGGTGACCACTCTTCTTTTAATTTTGCCAAAGTAGCCGCTTCACATTCTTGAAATGATTTAAACTGGCTGACTGACATATATTGCCAGTCAGCTTCATTGCTATAATAGTTCTTCTTGTTTAGGTCCATCGGTACCTACCGCCTTTGCTTCTTTCAACGGGTCTTTCTTTGTTTTAGAAAATTCTTGCTCTAATTTCGATGATTCTTTCTTTTCAGCAGTCGGAATCTCAAACCAATCCTCTACTTTACTCATACCATCTTTGATTGAGTTATAGATATTTGCTAAATCCACACCATTTTTTTCGGTAAAAGCAGTTGCTTTATAACCAAATCTGGCTTCAATCATTTCTTGAGTAACGTCAAGTTTTTCTTTAAACAATTTGAACATTTGATCCAGTCGCTCTTTTAACGGTTTGTCATTCGCCCCAGCCATCGTTTTGTTGCATTCTTCAACTGCGGCTTCAATAATATCTCCCGGAATAACCCCCAAAATACACGCCCGCACACGCCGTGCACCATTGTTAGCCACTAACTCATAAATATCTCTTGGATCCTTTAAGAAAGTAACTCCTTTTTTTGTGTGGCGTTCATGTTTTACTGTGAATACTTTCTCTTGCCGTGTATTCGTTTCAAGGTCCCATGCATAAGCCATGGCAATTGATTCCCCGGGCAATTGTTGTAGTTCTTTAATACCAAAGGATAAATTTCCCCAATTTTGAGCGATTACTTCTGCCAATCGAATCGATGGACCACTGACCATTTGACCACCTCGCGGATAGTTATAAACTGCTGTTTTGGCTAAAGACTGTCGTTTGCATGCATCTAAAATTCGCCGTTCTGCATCAAATGGATTTCTTGGAAATTGCTTTGCCATGAAAATCTGACCTTTTACCTCTTCCACTTCTCGGCTAATTGCAGTAGTCATTAATCCGCTTTGTCCTTGTTGGTTTGTAACTGATTGTTGTTGAAAACTCATTTCTAAATCATAACTCATTAAAAAGTTCCTCCTGTCTTTGCTTGAGCCAGTCTTTTCCGCTAACAATCCGTAGCTCTGGCATTGTGATAGAATCTGCACCGAAATCATTGATCATATCCAAGAAATTCTCATGGTGTAAAACGAATTTATTGCGTGTGCCACATTTATTCATTCGATAGCCGATAAACAGCCAATCCGATTCGTAAACTGTTGTACCGTTATCGTCTTCATTCCAGTGTGCAGATGGGTCTTCTACCTCTTGAATATCATCAGATAAGATGTTCGGGAACACGTGACTGGTTTCGTCTTGCATTAAGGTATCGTAATTCGTTGCGATGTAATCCATCATTTAAATTCACCTCGCAAAGCACGTGAAATAATATCAAGCACATCGTTTGGGTTGTCTGTCACGAATGTATGCGTTTGTTTCGGAGTATTTTCCGTTTCGATGCCGTATAATTCTTTCAACATGCGGTGTTTCGGACAGTCGCAATCCAATTCGGTTAATTCTTCTTTTACATGGTTATATTGTTCAAGAGTAGCGATTGACACAAGTGATTCTGGACCTGCTTGCGCTAATGCCATTTCTCCTTCATCATCAAGCACGGCTAAGGACAATCCAACATTTTCTTTGTGACATTCTTCTGCTAGTTCCTCAATTAATCTTTGAATTTTTTCGTTCATTTTGTTATACTTCCTTTGTATAGATTTTTTGTTATAGTTTTGTTTGGCTCACACTAGCGGAAACTGGTGTGAGCACTTTTTTGTTTTCCTTAATAGTTCTTATGCAATAATGGTTACTACCTCTTCTTTAAGCAATTCATCTAATTCACTATTCAAAAATTCGTGAATATTCTCCATCGCTGATCCCGCTCAAAGGAACATTAATATTTTCAGCCATTTTGATTTTTTCCTCCTAGCTGTGCTATAATTTTTTTACCTTTTTCATTTTTTTGAGCTTACACTGGCGGAAAACGGTGTAGGCTCTTTTTGTTCTCTCAGTTCAAATAATGCCTCATCATAAATCATCATCAACCACATGACAGCTGTTGGATAGCCGATTCTAACCCACATTGGTACTTGTCCTGTGATTAGTGCGCCTAACGCAAAAATCGTTAAGATAAATGCGGTCCGCCGGACCCAGTAGATTTTTTTCATGGTTACTCCTCCATTGATTTTTCTCTATCTAACTGCTTTAATCTCTCATCATACTTTTGTAAGAATAAATCTTTCAACGCTTGATAAGTTTCTCTAACAAGCCTGTACTCTGTTACATCTAAATCTGTATTTTTTGTCGCTCCTGTAACTCCTAAAGCGAGTTTTCGTAATGCATCATGTAAATTAGTCGTTGAAACGTTATAATGTGGAGATTCATTTTTCACTAATCCATGTGCTCTTGGATGAAGCGTATAGATTCTTGAAAAAGGTAATCCTTCCCATGATTCGAGTTTCTTTGTTGTGTCGTGTGTTTGATTAATACGTAAAATATCAGCATCATCCAAAGCAATGTCTTTAAACAGCGTATTCTGAGTTACCTTTTCCATCGGACGTTTTAATAATTGGATTTCAAGTCTTAATCGTTCATTTTCTTTTTTGTACTCTTCTAACGTTTTCATTTCCATGTCTATTCCTCCGTGGTATACTATTTACAAATAGTTTTTCATGTAGTTCGGAACTTCCTCAGCGTTCTTCGCCAAAAGTACACGCTGAGGTCGCTCGAACAAGTCTTCTAGTGCGTTTAGCACTTTTTGTCTTGGGAAAGAAGTTCCTAATTCAATCCCACGATAATATCTAGCTGTTACACCAAGTCTTTCTGCTACCTCAGATTGAGTTAGCTTTTTTTGTTTACGATAGCTTTCTAATAACAAATCACATCCCACTTTCTTTATTAAAGAGGTAAGTTTCTTTCCTCTTCGAGTTTTATTATAGAGGTAAGTTTCTTTCCTGTCAACAGGAGGAATATTTAAACATGGCTAATTTAAGAATCAAAGAATTAAGAATATCTAAAAATATTCAACAAAAAGCCCTCGCTGAATTATTAGGGGTATCACCACGGACAATACGAATATGGGAATCTGGAAAGTATGAGCCTAGCATTGATCAACTAATTTCTATAGCAAATATCCTAGGTGTTTCTATCGACTACCTCGTGGGCCGCACCGACAAAAAATGATCGCTTAGGCGGTCTTTTTTGCTATAATAGTGACAAAATAATCCATACAAATTTATTTGGAGGTATTGAGGTTATGCTAGATTCCTTTCACAATTCATTTCAAATTGTCTATAACCTAGTCAATCTAATTGATCCTTTCATTGGAATTGCTACTTTTTTATTGGCTTTATTTTTGAAAAAAGAAGTAAATAGAACCATCGAAAGAATCGAATTTAGAAAAGATTACGAACAATGGTCTGGAGAAGCCGCTGGATTTATTAATTTACTTAATTCAGATATCTATAATGAACAAGCAATAAAACTTCAACTCCATGATTACTTAGCAAAACTAAAATACAATTACACTTTTTTTACTTTTTCCACCAAAAGAACTATTAAGAAATTAGAAAACATCCAACTAAATAAAAATGATCTTAATTCCGTTCTCCAATTCCAAGAACTATTAAGGAAACTAGAAGCAAAACTTTTGAAAGAAGGGAAAATCTCTTGAATCCACAACCAAAAACTAAACAACTCATTGATAAACTAGTAAATAACTCTTTACATCGATCCTATAATTGGAATGATTTATCACAACATCCAAATAGAATTCTCGAAATTGCTTTTAAAGAAAAAACAAATAATCTTCCCATTTTTCCATTCGACAGCTACTGGTTTGAAAACGATAAACATATCGCTGGACTAATCCATTCAGTAAATCATTTTGAATACTGTATTTTTTTATTCAATAAGAAAACCCGTCTATCTGCTCTCAATCCCATTGATACCCGTTCTTATTATCAATTGAAAACCATTATTGATAATCAAATAAAAGAACGAGAATTACTCATTGATGATTTTTTGGATACCTAGATCTTGGTGTCCTTTTTATTTGTCTGATAAACTCTCTTCTCGTTTGAAGCAAAACAATAATCGTTCCTATTCCGAATAAACACGATATTATTTTCATTCAAACTGCGCCTCCGTCAACTCGTAGTCTACTTTTTGTTGCGCTTGTTCAAATAACTTTTCTAAGTTATCTTCTGTCGCAAACGGGATTATCTTTTCAACATTCGGGAATACCGTTTTGATAAAATCTAATTTTTCTTTTAACATTTACTATCCTCCATCTATTAGTTTTTAATATTTACGTCCCCAAATTAACTTATTATAATTAATGGGGAGGTGATTCTATGAAACAAATTCCTGTAATTGCTTATGATGTTCTTGCGGTTGCTGAATCTTTTGCTCCTAGAGATCATCCAAAAGCTGACACTTTCTTCCAGCATCCATATTTAACTTCCTATTCTCGCGAATAAATTGAGAACGCTTTATTGTTCTTAACTGCAAAAAAACTTATCGATAGTGAAGTTGGTTATTTGCCGAATGGTAGATTTTATTGCCTCTTCATAAGTGTTTTGCCCGATGGATATGAGGTTTTAGAAAATAACTATTTCCAAAATTCATAACTATTTTGTCGTATAATTTCCTTATCAGGGTGACAGACTGAAATATCTTATAGGGAGGTGAAAAATATGAGTATGACTGATAAGGAGATTTCTCTGGAACTGACCAAAGCGTATATTGAACACTTAAATAGACGTATTGATGTCAAAGCAAGCCACTCACAAATCGACATTGAACATGTTAAACGCTATTACAAGACTGTTTTTGATACAGTTTCGTCTGTTGATAAACCTGCTAAAGTAACCAAGTAGTTATTCTTATTGATGCCAAAGGTAATATCATATTTTTCACATAGAACTTCTAGGTCGGCTAGGAGTTCTTTGGCTTGCTCAAATGTTTCTACTACGGCATTTACTTCGAGTTCCATTTTTTTCATTCTCCTCACCTCATTTCCATTTGCTGATTCAATCGGTTTTGATAAAGTAGCTCTTGATACTGATTAAGCTCTCTTCTAGCAATTTCAAGCTGTCTATCACTTAATACGCTTTTCTTATCATGTAATAAAGAATGCAACTCATTTACCTTCTCCTCGATTAACTTAATGATTAAAAGATCATGATTCAAAATGAATAACGCCCTTCAATACTTCTTTATCGATAACACTCTGTCCGGGAGTCTCATCTAATTAATTTATGCTTGTGTAAATATTCAAATACTTCTTTTTTATTCCAACATTCAGTGTTTCCTTTTATGTGATAAGGAAATCCATCAAGGTAACGAAACGATTTGTCAAAAGTATCTGGGTCGCAACCGATAGCAGCTGAAATCTCTTTTCTATTTAGAAGAAATTTTTCTTCGTCGTTAATTTCATCTAAAATTTCATGAATAGCTTTCGTCAGTACAGACTTCAACATTTCTTTGAATGAATTAACGAAGTCAGTTGCAAACAGGTTCATGGTCAACCACTCCTAAATCAATATCTAGTAATTCCTCGATTTGTTTCAATCGTTTAGTAGGTGTTCGGTTTTCTGCCAAGATGTCTTGAAGATAAGCCATTGAGATACCCATTTGACGAGCCAATTCTCGTTGGCTCCATTTCTTTTGAATAAGCGCAATTTTTACTTGTTGCTTTAATGTCATGTCCATCACCTCCAAAATAGAATTAATTACATTTTTATTTTCCATTCAGTTGACAATAAATGGAATATAGTTCATAATGTAAGCATACAAAATGCAGCACACAAAATGTGAGCTTTACTGATATCCGGGGAGACTATTTAGTTATTGCTCACAGGTTTTGTGTGTCGTAAATATCTCGCTTACAAAATATAGTATAGTGGACTATATTGCATTTGTCAACACTATAATGGAAAATAGACCATTTTATTTATTTGTGGGCTGAAAGGCTTGATGTAAATGCTTTTAGAACGCGTTGATAGGTTAATTGCCGAAAAAAAAATGTCTCGAGCGGAGTTGGAACGAAGATTAGATTTAAGTCAAGGTAGTATCAGAAATTGGAATAAAAAAAATCCTGGTATAGACAAAATTCAAAAAGTTGCAGATTTTTTTGACGTTAGTACTGATTACTTATTGGGAAGAACTGAGAAGCGCCGTTACTACGATCTCACTGAAAAAGATGAAAGAGATATCCAAAAAGAATTAGAACTGATTATCGAAGATATGAAAAATTCCGATGCAATTGCTTTCTCAAAAGATACTGAAGAACTCTCTCCCGAAGCTCGAGCTGCAATTCTTTCTTCCATTGAAGAATCTTTGCGAATAGGGAAGGCACTCGCGAAGAAAAAGTATACTCCTAAAAAATATCGTGATAAGTAAAGTAACAATTAGGGGAGGATTTTCGTATGCTTTTATCCGATGTGCCTGCTGCAATCAATAAATTAAAACTACAGCATGGGACAAACGATCCTTTTAAAATAGCAAAAAAAAGAGGGATTTTTATTCTCTATGGCTATTTTGGTGAGGAAGTATATGGATTTTATACCAAAAATCATCGCAGTAAGTTCATACATTTGAATGCCGAACTATCTTATTCTAAATCTCTTTTTGTCTGTGCTCACGAATTGTTCCATGCTATTTTTCATCAAAATGAGAATACTGCACATATGTCTGCGGATAGCTTCTCATCCACTTCAAAAATAGAAGCACAAGCTAATTGTGGTGCAACTCATTTATTGATTAATGGTTTGCATCAAACCGAACTCTATGATCCAACAAAACGAGATATCCTTAATTACTATGGTCTTCCACTTGAAATGGAAAGATATTTATAATTTAAAGGAGGTGATGGTCGAAAATTCTCTAGAGCATTCTGTCCGGGAGCAAAAGGAGAATAAAATGGCTAAATATAAAAAAACAAAATACCCAAACATTCTTATTTATGAGATAAAAGCTGGCACTCGTTACCGTATACGAAAAAAAATACGTATAGCTGGTAAAGAAGATATTATTGATGAATCTGGCTTTAAAACTGTTGCACATGCTAAAGCCAGATTAAGAGAAATTGAAGAGAGTATTGATAAATCAGAAATAGATTATATTCGATCTCAAAAATTAACTGTTACAGAATACTATAAAGAATATGCAAATCGCAAAACTAGAACTCATGTCTGGTCCGTTGAATCAAGATACAGTAACGATTCCCTTTTTAAAAATCATATTGAACCTACATTCGGTAATATGCCATTAAACAAAATAAAACGAGATAGTTACGAAATTTTTATCAATCAAAAACTTGAAAAATTGAGACGACGATCTGTTCAATCAATCCATGTTATGTTCATGGCCTTACTGAATGATGCTGTTTACAATGGTGTTCTCGAACGTAATAGATTACAACGTGTAATTATTGGTAGTGGCACTCTTCCTGAGAAAAATAAACGTATATCTCTCCAAGAGTATCAACAATGGATGGAAATGGCAGAGAAAATATTGACAAAATACGAGTTTTCCATGGTTTATCTTTGTGTGTTTGGCCTACGTCGAGGTGAAGTGTGTGGTCTTCGATTATCTTCGATCCGATACAGTGACCATCCAGAATTAGCAACGCTACACATTGCGGATAGTCGCACACAGCGAACGCAAAAATACGGTAAAGGTGGGCTTAAAACATCAAGTAGCCACAGATACATTGTTTTAGACAAAAAAGGTACAGAAGCAGTTGAATGTATCATTCATGAAGCGAAAGAAATAAAAAAAGATTACGGACAAATTTTACACCAAGATGATTTTCTCTTGCTCAATCCTACAACTTGCAATCCATTTGTTCCTAGTCAATTAAACCGATTATTTGATAAAGTTTCAAAAAGCTGTAATATAAAAATTTCTCCGCACATGTTGAGACACTTTTTCGCAACTCAAGCCGCAATAGCTGGTGTTCCTAAAGAACACGCTGCAGCTTATTTAGGTCATAAAAATAAAACTATGACCGAGTACTATACACATATTCAAAATGAGACTGCTACCGAAGTTATCAATATAGTATCAAAACAGCTGAATAGTAGTAATTATGGATACTAAAAATAGCGGTGTGATTTTTGGTGATATTTCGAAAAATATCACACCAAAATCACACCGCTATTTCTATATTCAACTTTTTCAATCATCTTTTCAAAATCAACTTTATTGAATTATCAACTTTTATCGATGAATGAAAAAGAGGAAAAACGATTAAATTATTGATCTAACGTGCCAAACGGTAGATGGCATCTGCATAAATCACTGCCGCGTTGAATAGATCATCCAAGCTCATAAATTCGTTTGCTTGGTGCATCGTATCTGTGTAGCCTGGGAACATTGCCCCATATGCGACACCACGTTTTAATAAACGGCCATAAGTGCCACCGCCAATGATTTGTTCATAGCCTTTTTGACCAGTATGTTCTTCATAAACTTCAAGCAATGTTTTCACCAATGGATCATCAATTGGCACATAGTGAGGCTCCATGTTGCGCTCGTTCCGAGTCACTGTTGCGCCTTCCATGCCAACGGTTTTTTCAATGCCGATTTCCAGACCTTCTGCAGTTACCCCTTGAGGGTAGCGGAAATTCAAGGCAATAAAGTTGTCTGCTTGAACACCTGATTGATTAGCTTTAAAAGCAAACAAACCAGCATTCATGGTTAGTTTACCCATTTTTTCATCTTCATGCGCCACGCCTAATTTTTCACCATAAAAATCTTCATGGACATAAGCTGCCGCCGTATGGATAAATTGTCTTGCGCCGCCGCCAAAGGCAAAGTTGTCTAAAAAGACTGCCAAGAAAGTTCCCGCATTGATCCCAGACTGAGGACTTGCACCATGGGCGCCTTTACCGACTAGTTCAATGGTAACTTCTTCATTTTCTGTTTCGATGGTGCCAGTCACTGGTTGACCTTCGACATAATCAAAAAAAGCTTTTTCCATTTCTAATGCAGCTTCTGTAGATGGGGCAGTCAATTTTGCAACCGCAGTTCCTGGTACCATGTTTTCCCGCAAACCAGCAGTGAATTGTTGCAGTTGATAAGCACCTTCGTTATTTCCTTGGAAATGAAGCCCTAATGTTACATTCCCTTTTTCGCCATTGATGATTGGGAATTCCGCATCGGGAGAGAAACCAAAATCAGGTTTTTCTTCATGCTCGAAATAATAATCCATATCACCCCAGCCGCTTTCTTCATCAGATCCTACGACAAAGCGGATTTTTTTAGATAATGGCAACCCTAACTCTTTAATGATCTTCATTCCGTAATAAGCAGCCATTGAAGGACCTTTATCATCGGAAGATCCGCGAGCATAAATTTTATTGTCTTTGATCACAGGATCGTAGGGATCTGTCGCCCAACCGTCACCAGCAGGGACAACATCCATGTGGCCGAAGATCCCTAATGTTTCGTCTCCTTCACCAAATTCGATATGTCCAGCATAGTTATCGACATTTTTCACAGCGAAACCATCACGTTCCCCATAAGCCAACATGTGCAGCAAGGCATCACGAGGTCCAGGTCCAAACGGAGCATCTGCCGTTACCTTGTCATCTTCTCGTTCACTTTTTACTTTCAAAAGATCAATCAAGTCATTTAGCAAATCGTCTTTACGCGCTTCGACTTCTTTTTTCCAATCGATTGTCATACGATTCCCTCCAATTCTTTTCTCGCCTTTTATGATAACACTCTTAGCTGAAAAAAGGAAAAAAAATTGTGTATTTTCAGACGATATCTTTCATAAAACGAGTATAATAAAAGCAATAGGTTTATTCTAGAAAATGAGCCCAGTGAAAGAAGCAGAAAAGGAGTCATTGTATGAAGCAACTGGAGCAAACTATTTTAGCAGCAGTGATTCGCAAACGCCCCGTCGAAAGTCACAAAGGAACCTTTGGCCGTGCCGTAGTGATTGGCGGTAACCAACAGTACGGAGGCGCAATCTTGATGGCGGCACAAGCCAGTGTTTATGGCGGAACTGGACTAACCACGGTGATCTCCGATCCTGTCAATCGTACGGCGCTACATGCGCGACTGCCAGAAGCGATGTTCGTCTCTTGGGACCAGACTGAGCTTATCAGCACGGTCACTGAATCTGCGGATGTCCTATTGATTGGCCCAGGCATGGGTGAAGGCAAAACCAGTTTCAATCTGTTGCAAACAGTCGTCGCTGCACAAAAAAGCCATCAATGGCTAGTTGTTGATGGGTCAGCGATCAATTTAGCTGCGAAATACCCATTGACTTTTCCTTACCCCAGTCACGTCGTATTTACCCCTCATCAAATGGAGTGGCAACGATTAAGCGGCATTGAGATCAGTGAGCAAACACCGGAGAAAAACGCAGCCTTCCAAAAAAAATTAGCCAGTATCGTGGTCTTAAAAAGCCATCGCACCCAGATTTATGGCACAGAAATCGTCGAAAACCCATTAGGAACGCCAGCTATGGCCACTGGCGGCACCGGGGATACCTTAGCCGGGATCATTACCAGTTTTTTGGCACAATTTGATCGAACCGAAGAAACGATCCACGCAGCGGTTTATCTCCACAGTTTGATTGGCGAACATTTAGCTGCCACGAATTATGTTGTCTTGCCGACACAGATCAGTGAAGCATTGCCTACATTTATGAAGGACCATTCGTTGCGCTGATTGGCGTAACCAATGGTCCTTTTTTCTTAGTGTACTTCAGAGGGGTGATATACGATCCTGACTTCATAGGGTGCCAACGTGATTGCTCCCACTAGATGTCCATTGGTTTCCAGATCGGTTACTGGCTGCTTCAATACTAGATGCTGTTCTTCCTCTGAAAAATTCATAATAAATGAATAGTCTCGTTGCGTCCCAACTCGCGTTTGAATCGACACCTCAGGAAGTGCTTCAGCAATCGCTGTTCTTCTCAATCCCAACTTTTCAATCAACTTTTGATAAAAAGCAGCTAAGAAATCACTGTTCGTTCGGGCAGCCAAATAATACGAAGCCCCTGCACCGAATGGCTTCTTCGTAACCGCAGGCGTGCCTTGATAGAAATCTGTCTGATAATGGCTTAAAACTTCTGCATCCAACACGTCAATGATTGCTGAATAGTCTTTGGTGACAAATCGCTGATCTTGAAAATCAATCTGATTGTGTTCGTCTTCTAAAAGTGTTTCAAGCTCTAATACCTCAATGCCAAAGAGCGCCTTTAATGGTTGAGGCAATCCGCCAATATAAAGCAAATCTGTTTCATTGACCATTCCTGTGAAATAGCTGGATACTAGTATTCCACCCTTTTCAACATAGCTCGTTAATTTTAGCATCGTTTTTTCTGTCATCATATATAGCATTGGCGCAATGACTAATTGATAATCAGAAAAATCCTGCTCAGGAGTCAGAATATCAACCGGAATGTCTTGTTCCCAGAAAACCTGATAATGCTCTTGCAACGTTTGGGGATAACGTCTCGTAGGACGGCCGAATCCTCCCCCGCGCTTCAACGCCCAATTGCTTTCCCAGTCAAAGAGAATCGCCACTTCTTTCTTGCGAGTGGTTCCTTTGATTTCACTGATTTTTTCGAGACGAGCGCCATATTCAGCAACTTCTTTAAACACTCGATTGTTTGTGGAATCATCATGACTGACAACGGCGCCATGAAATTTCTCCGAATTGCCACGAGATTGGCGCCACTGGAAATACAAGGTACTATCTGACCCATGAGCTAACTGCTGCATACTACTTAAAATATGGACCCCGGGGCGCTTCGATTTGTTGTATTGGTGCCAATTGACATAACTTGGGGTACATTCCATAACTAAAAAGGGTTGTTTCTTCAAAGACCAATACTGATCATGGACATAGGCAGACTTCATAGCGGTTTTAGCGATTGCTTCAAAGCGATTGTTCCAATCGGGATAACTATCCCAACTAACCACATCCACATACTGAGAAAACTTGCCATAGTCGATTCCTTCCAGAGGAATGAAATCCTGTGTGGCATGACCTTCCGCCATAAAATTCGTCGTTACCGGGATATCAGGGGTTCGTTCCCGAATAGGGACAATCTCATTCAAATAAAAATCAATGGTCTGATCAGTGACGAATCGTTTCCAATCCAGATCCATCCCATGAACTTTATGTTCTCCTAAAGGTGATGGTGGCAAGACTTGTTCCCAATCGGAATAGCGATTGCCCCAGAAACTCATCCACCACGCATGATTCAATGCTTCTAGGTTTTTGTACTTTTTCTTTAACCAGTCACGCCATTTTTCTTGGCAGTATTCGCAAAAACATTCCCCTGAATACTCATTGGAAATGTGCCACATGGCTAGTGCCGGATGGTCGCCATAGCGTTCAGCTAATTTTGTGTTGATCTGCCGCACTTTTTCGCGATAGATTGGTGAAGAATAGCAATGATTATGGCGAAAGCCATGGGTATGTTTTTGTCCATACGCATTGGTGCGATTGACTTCCGGATATTTCTGACTCAACCACTGGGGACGACCACCGCTGGGGGTAGCCAAAATGACATTGCCCCCCATAGCATGGATCGCATCAAACTGTTCATCAAGCCAGTCAAACTGATAGACCCCTTCTGTTGGCTCCAAAACGCTCCAAGCAAACACCCCAAGTGTGACCGTATTGACGTGGGCTTTTTGCATATACGCCAAATCCTTCTTTAGGATTTCCGGATAATCAAGCCACTGATCGGGATTATAGTCCCCACCATGCAGGAATCGCTGATCAAAGAAATAATTCGTCATCTTTTTACTCCTTTTTGATTGCTTTGATTTGATAAACAAATGACTGGAAATCTCCTGTTACTTGCGCCGTTTGGTGATTGACAGCATTGAATAAGTACGGTTTGCGCAGTCCAATTTGCTTCAGAACCTTGCCAGACAACTGCTCATTCTCCAGCAGATAGCTTCGATCCGGATCAATGAACGGTACCGGTATAAAAGCTTCCGCTGCAGGATTTGCTTCAGCAAGAATCCGAAAATAGGCAATCAGTGCTTCCTCTTGATGAGAGACTCCCCATACAACTTCATTTTTTTGGCTCAAATCGTTCATCCGATAGAAGGCGCCATAAGTCAGAAGTTGTCGATGAGCTTTATAGAAAATGATTTGTTCTTTGATTGCTTGTTTTTCAGCTGCTGATAAACTGAAAAGATCCAACTCGTAGCCTAATGGGCCAAACATAGCCACCGATTGCCGAAATGCCAGTGACGTATTGCGCCCCACTTGATGATTGGGACAAGCGGAGACATGATTGCTGAATGAAGACATCGGATAGCCAAGTAATGTGCCGGTTTGAATTTGTAGTCGTTCCACGGCATCGCTGTCGTCACTCGGCCAAATCTGAGGACTGTAAAACAAGATCCCTAAATCATAACGACCGCCGCCGCCAGCACAGCCTTCGATCAAAATCTCCGGAAATTCTGTTAATATTTTCTGATAAAGGGCATAGACCCCTAAAATATAGCGATGAAAGAATTCTGTTTGGGGAATCCCTTCATCTGCTAAATAAGGTGAATAAGCTTCTGTGATATTCCGATTCATGTCCCACTTGATATAATCAAGATCCGTTTCGACGATGACTTTTTTGATAGCAGCAAAGATCGCCTCCACGACTGCCGGATTGGCAAAATCTAAGACATACTGGCCGCGTCCCACAGAGATGCGTTCATAAGGATGTCGGACCACCCAATCGGGATGTTTTTGATAAAGCTGGCTGTCAGGAGAGACCATTTCCGGTTCAAACCAAACGCCTAACTGCAACCCTAGATCGTGGATTTGTTTTGCAAAATGACCGATGCCATTAGGAAATTTCGCTGGATCTGGCACCCAATCCCCTAAAGAACTGCGATCGTTGTCTCTTTTACCAAACCAGCCATCATCTAAGACGAAGCATTCCATTCCTAATGCCTGACTTTCTGCTGCTAATGCTACTAATTTCTCTTGGTCAAAATCAAAATAAGTTGCTTCCCAATTATTGAAGACAATCGGCCGCGGCCGTTTTTGCCAATAAGGGGCAATCACGTGCTTTTCAATAAACGCAGCAGACTCTTGCCCTAACCCATTCAACCCTTCATCGGTAAATGTCAAAATACATTCTGGGGCTTCAAAGACTGCATCTTGCTGCAATGTCCAAGAAAACTGTTCGGGATGAATCCCCAGCATCAAGCGGACATTGTCCCACTCATCCATCTCGACTTGCGCGAGAAAATTCCCTGAATAAATCAGATTTGCTCCATAGACACGTCCCTGATCATTGGTGGCATTGGCAGCCTTCAGTGCCACGAAGGGATTGTGCTGATGCCCAGAGGCCCCTTTTAAAGACCCCACTCGAATGGTTCCTTGCGTCAATGGTGTGGCTTTGATTTGGCGTTCCTTTAGCCAAGCACCAGAAAGGTGAACAAATTCAAATTGCTGATTTCTTAATTCCAGTACCCCGCTCATCAACGAAGAAAGTTGTTTTTTCTCAGCGCCAAGATTGGTGATCCGCTGATTGCGCGCAATCGTGCCTAAACCAGCAAAAATAGTGTAGGTGATTTCCATTTTCAATTGCCGCTGCTCATCGATCAACATTATTCGCAGGCTTTGGCTTTCTGTTTTTTCGGCAAAACTCGCCGGTTTGGCCAGCTCTCGTTCCTTTCCTGCGAAAGTTTCGACTTCTGCGACTTTAAAATCCACATACAAAGGCACGTCTTCTGCAAAAATAGTAACGGCTCCTTCTCGAAAGTCAGAAGAACCATAGGTTGGCAACTCTTGAAAGCGATCTGCTAACGTAAACAGGCCATCATTTTCAAAAAATTTGACTGTGCCGGCAGATTTATTTTCTTTTTTGGTTAAATAGTCCATGTCATTGGCACTCAAATGCCCCAAAGATGGACCAAAGTAAAGATGACCTAATTGTCGATTTGGTAAAACATGCATCACATAACTAATCTTTTCATTGTATAAATGAAAAATCGTATCGGTTATTATCTCAATCATTTTTTTCCTCTAATTTCAACTTTATTCTCGTCTATTTCATTATGTTTCTGGCATGCAGTTTCCAAATACTGCATGCGTTTTTTGACCCCTTTGTTAAAAAAGAACTTATAGAATAATGCTGCCAGCATGAAACTATACGTATTGCGGGAACGATCAAAAGAATTCTGTTCCGAATACGTAACCTCAATCTTTTCTGCTCCACTAGGAACAAAGCGATACCTTTGACAGATTTTTCCTTGTTCATAGGCTGTTATCAAAGCAATCTCATCTTGCGCGATTTTTTTGACTTTCATCACCGCTGGCACCAGCGTGGCCGCTGATTTTGTGCGAATCATCAAATCAATTTGACTGTTCTCGCCGAAAGGTTCTTCTGCTCCTTTTGAGCGAAAGAATGCCGCTTGTTGCGCGATCATTACTTGATAGAATCGTTCCGGCGTTGTACGCATCTGATAAGTATAGGTCAATGTATCTGTTCGCATCTTCGATCCTCCATTTTTCAGTTGCCATGCTGACAGAACGGAATACTAAGCTTAGCTTTCTTTGATTCTTTCGTCGATGGCAGGGCCAGTTTGTGCGAGCGATTCTTTGGCTAGCTCTTCTTTTTCTTCTTTCAAATAGCCACGATCCATCACGATTAGGAATGGCACCCAAATCAATGTCATCACAGCAACAGTTACCAATTGTAGAATGGCACCTGCTACAGAGCCAGTTCCCAGCCAGCCAGATAAGAAGACCGGTGTCGTCCAGACTACCGTTGCTCCGATTGGGCGAGGCACAAGACCAGCAGCGATTGCAAAATAAGAAATCGTCGTACTAGCAAGCGGGGCCAAAATCCACGGAACAAAAGCAATCGGGTTCAATACGATCGGCAACCCGAATGTCATTGGCTCTGACACATTGAAAACAGATGGTGCAATGACTGTCTTCATCAGCTTCTTCATCCGAATCGAACGAGCAATAAAAAATGCCATCGTAATCGAGATCCCTAATTGCATTCCTTGGTTTACAAAAACGCCCATGAAGGTTGTATTGATGATATGAGGCAGTTGTTCTGCACCTGCTTTATAGGCTTCGTAGTTTTCAATCGCCAATGCATTCATGATCGGATCAATCACGGCGTTAACAACCAGTGTGCCATGGATCCCAAACCACCAGAAGAATTGGGTGAATAAAACGGCAATCAAGACTGCAGGCAACGTGCCTCCCAATCCCATTAATGGTTTCTGTAAGATTTCGTAGACAAAGTCGACCGCATTGCCCCATGACGTGAATGTAAACAAGTAACGGATCAAATTAAATAAAAACAATGGCGCAGCACCTGGAATGATAGCAAGGAAAGACTCAGCGATCATCGGTGGAACCGATTCAGGCATTTTGATCGTTAACCCAGAAGCACTGATCTTGCAATAAATTTGTGTAGCGATAATCGCTGTGATGATCCCAACGAACATCCCTTCCGCACCTAATTTTGAAAGGGGAATCACTGTTCCCAGGTCATCGGAAGAACCGTAGGGCAAAAGCATTAAGAAAGAGGACAATGAGATTGCTCCGGCAAAAAGTTTTGGCTGGCCATATTTTCCTGCCAATTGATAGCCGATCCCGAAAACAACAAAAATCGCTGTGATACTCATGGTTGCGTTCCCGATAGGACCAAAGAAATCATTCAAAAAGGTCATCAGTCCTGCGGGCAGTTTCTCAGATAAGCCAAAGGTAGCGGGTAAATTTTGAATAATGATCATGATTGAAGCAAACATTGTCGCGGGAAAAGCAACCATAAAGCCATCACGCAGACTCAATAAATACTTATTATTGGCAATGATTTGGGCAAAAGGAACCATCTTCTCTGCTAATTTATCAATAAATTTCATAACTAATCTCCTTTAATTTGTCTGTAAACGTTTACTACAATCAGTATAATTGTTTAGTTAATGTTTACACAACTCTAAAATAAAAAAAAGATCATTTTTCATGATCTTTTTTTATCGGCAATCGATTCTCTTAATATCAATTCACTTTTACAAATCACTCGGACTGGCATTGTTCGAACGCCCAATAATTTGTTTTTCGCCAGCTCTACACTCATTTGACCCATTTCTTCCGCTTTCATTTTGACTGAAGAAAGCGCTGGTGTCATAAACTGGGCCATTTGAATATCATCAAAACTAACCACTGATATATCTTCTGGGATCTTCAGCCCGTATTCATTTAATGCTTTATAGACCCCCACTGCCATGGGATCACTAGCAACGATGATGGCTGTCGGCCGCGGGGTCATCTCGGCGATTTTTCTGCCAAAAGCTAATCCAGTCTCTGGTGACCATTTTCCTTGAAAAACATGACTGTATTCTTCCAGCTTGTTCATCAGCATCCAATTTTTGTAATTCTCTGCACGAATTTCTTGTTCATCATAAACGACTTCTCCTGTGATCGTTACTCGACTGGAAACACCACCAATAAATGCTATGTTCTCATGTCCTTTTGCTTTTAAGATATCCAAAATTTGATGGGTCTTTCGAGCAAAATCAGTTTGTATGCAATCATAGGCGTCGTTTTCACTATAATTATCTACCAAAATAATATGTTGATTGTACCGGCTGATTTCTTGCAATGCTTCTTGCGTCATTTCCCCAATGATGATGACAGCACCATACTTTGCCAGTTGAGTCAGATCTTTGTCTTGGTCTCGCATCGAGAAGACACGAACCGTTTTTAAACGCCATTTGGCTGCCTCTTTCTCTATTCCGTTACGAATCATCATAAAATAAGGATCATTACGCTCCGATTCACTGTTATGCCGTGTAATGATTGCTATCGTATTTTTATCGCCAGCTTCTCGCGAACTCGACAAGCTCTTGTCTTTAGAATAATTCAGCTGGTTGGCAATCTCGATCACCCGTTTGCGGGTATTTTCGTTGATACTAAATGTTTCATCATTGTTTAAGATTCGCGACACACTTGCGACGGAAACCCCTGCCAATTTTGCAATATCCCTCATACTTGCCATTCTGCCACCCCGTTGTTTACTGTTTACTAAATCTCTTTTTAAGAATAGAGAGAAACAGCGATTTTGTCAATCCCTACTTGTTACGCAAGAAAACAGGTTAGGTTATCGCGTGCAGAAAAATAGTTGCTTCGTGTATGATAAAAGTAGAAATAGGAGGGATTCAGATGAATATCACAACAACACTTATGCAGCAATTGGAAAAAGACGAAGGGGAAATGATTGCGATTCGGCGGCACTTGCATCAACACCCAGAGCTTTCATTTCAGGAAAAAGCAACCGCCGCTTATATCAAAGCCTACTATGAAAAACTAGACTGCCAAATCACAGAATGTGGCGACGGCTATGGCCTGATCGTTGATATCATCGGTGAGCAACCTGGAAAACGGCTGGCTTTACGGGCCGACTTTGATGCTCTGGCTGTAGAAGAAGACAATCAGCTGCCTTTTCGATCTCAGGTTCCTGGTGTGATGCATGCTTGTGGTCATGATGGGCATACAGCCTATTTAATGGTTTTGGCTAAGAATTTGATTACCTTAAAAGACCAGTTAAAAGGAAGCATCCGCATCATCCACCAACCAGCTGAAGAAGTATCTCCTGGCGGTGCCAAAGGCATGATTGCCGACGGTTGTTTAACAGATATTGATCATGTACTTGGCGTCCATGTGATGTCTTCAATGGAAACAGGCAAGATTGGCTACCACTCTGGCGAAACCCAAACTGGACGGGCAAATTTCACTTTGACCATTCGTGGCAAAGGTGGTCATGCTTCCATGCCGCAACTAGCAAATGATGCCATCGTAGCAGGCAGTTATTTCGTTACTCAACTACAGACGATCGTTTCTCGTCGGATCGATCCTTTTGACACAGCAAGTCTAACGATTGGTTCTTTTGACGGGAGTGGTTCCTTTAATGCAATCAAAGAGACTGTGACCCTAAAGGGAGATGTTCGTGTGATGAAAGAAACCACTCGTCAAACGATTCACCAACAGATCCAGCGAATGGCAGATGGTCTAGCACAAACTTTTGCGGTCGAAACCAGTCTTGAATATGATGACAATTATCCGGTTCTTTATAATGATCCAGCTTTTACACTACAAGTGATTGATTCCCTCAAAGAAGCTCACTTACCTGAAGTGAAGGAGATCTTTGATTGCGGTCCTCAAGATCCCTCTGAAGACTTCGCCTACTATGCACAAGAACGACCTAGTCTTTTCTTTTATATCGGTTGTATGACAGAAGATCATCTCAATCATCCTCACCACAGTCCTGATTTCATGATGAATGAAGACTGTCTCTTGATTGCAGCCAAAGCGGTCGGTACCGCTACAATTGCTTATTTAATGGATTAGCTCCTAATCAATGCAGTTAAAAAGAGTAGTCATAAGTTCCCAAAACGGCGGTCCCCATCATGCAGGGTATCGTATCGTTTTGTCTCAACTTATGTCTACTCTTTTCAATGAGAGATCTGGATTGAAGTAATCGAAGCAGGACAGATAATTAACTGAATCAAACAACAACCACTCATTCCCACCAAAAATAGGTACGCCGGACCGAAGAAGCCAAAAAACAACAATAGCGTAATCGTCCAAAAAAGATGGAGCAACACTCGTTTAGGTGAGCGACCGGCTTGATAAAAAGCATAAAAGAAGCTGACTTGCTGCTTCTTTTCGCCCATTAAAAGCGTCTGATAGAAAAAAATCAAGCTACAGATCATGAAGATCACGATCAGCATCGTGGCCATGACTTGAAAAAGCGGTTGTGGAAATCGACTAAGAATGGAATGATCAATCAAAAGAAAAAGACTATAAAAGCTGAATACAATATCTTTCTTTTTATTCAGTTGCCACAGCTCAGAAAATTTCGTAAAGAAAATCGTCGTCGTTTTCTCTTGTTCTGCCCTCTCTTGAGTGTCTTTGATCTGCTTAATCGCCGCAATCATACTTCTTGTCGCTGTTGCCACTGTAAAAAAAGGCATTGAGCAAACCAACCACAAAAATTGTAGAAGAATCAATTTGGGCATCCAATTGATCCAAGTAATCAGACCATTGAATAAACGCTGCGGCTCTATCTTTCTCATCCTTTGGTTCCTCCCGTCAGATCCATTCCCTCAATAAAGTAGCGTTGTGCAAAAAAGAATAATAGGATCGTTGGTAATAAGACCAGTGTTGCACCCGCCATCAAATAGTTCCACTGTGTCGTTGATTGATTTTGGAAAACTTGCAAACCGATTTGGAGTGTATATTTTTCTTGATTTTGAATATACAGCAATGGTCCTAAGAAGTCATTCCAAGCACCATTGAATGAATTGATGGCAATCGTGATCAGTGCAGGTTTGGTTAAAGGAATCATCAGATGGCTCCAGATATATAGATGATTGGCGCCATCCATTTTTGCCGCTTCAATCAGTTCATTATTGATCGATAAGTAAAATTGCCGCATCAGAAAGATATTGAAGGCATTCCCAAAAAATGAGGGAATGATCAGCGGCAGATACGTCCCTACCCAGCCGATTTTAGAAAACAGCACGTATTGTGGAATCATCGTCACAAATCCTGGAATCATCATTGTTGAAAGGACCAGAGAAAAAATCAGGTTTTTCCCTGGAAAATCCAACTTGGCAAATCCATAAGCGATAAATGAGTTTGAAAGCACGTTGCCGAACACAACTAACACCGTGATAAACAAGGTGTTCTTTGCATATTGCCAAAAAGGAAACGCATTGATCGTATCAAGATAATTTGAGAAATTGATTTCTTCTGGAAAAAACGTTGGTGGATAACGGACGATCTCTTCCATTGGCTTTAATGAGGTGAATACCATCCACAGCAACGGAATGATCAGAACGATGCCAATCACAGTCATCACTAAATAACTCGTTAACTTTTTGATCCGCTGCTGTTGAGAATTGCTCTTTATTTTGTACATCTGCATACAGTCAGCCCTCCTGAGATAGTGTACTTTGTTGAAGCCATCAGTTTTGTCCTCCTGCATAGTGGACCCAACGAGGAGCTAATTTCAGATTGATAAATGTTAAGACTAATACGATTAAGAAAAGGATCATCGACATCGCCATTGCATACCCCATATCAAAAGCTACAAACGCTTTATTCCACATATGGAGATTATAGAACAAGAGCGAATTGGCTGGTCCACCAGTGCCATTTTTCGTCATAACATAGGCTTCTTGGAAGATTTGGAAAGAACCGATTGTCGACGTAATGACATCATAAAAAATAATTGGTGTAATCAATGGAATCGTAATATGTTTAAACTTAGCCCACATACCAGCACCATCGATCTCTGCTGATTCATAAAGCGTTCCGGGGATGTTCTGCAATGTCGCCAAGTACAGCAGCATCGCCCCCCCAGAGCTCCAAATTTTCATTAGGATCAACGCCGGTTTGGTCCATTCAGGATCAAACAGCCAGGCCGGTCCTTTGATGTTGAACCAGCTTAAAAAAGTATTAATCAAACCAGCGGAAGGCGACAGCAGCTGCATCCATAACACATATACTGCCACACCGGATAAAATCGCTGGCAAATAAAAAGTCGTCCGAAAAAAGCTGATTCCTCTAATCTTTTGATTCAATAATGTAGCTAGAAAGACACTGAATAAGGTCGTCAGTGGGACATTAAAGAGTACAAAATAAATTGTATTATAAAGTGATTTCCAAAAAAGTGCATCTTGCGTAAACATTCGTTTGAAGTTTCCAAAACCAATAAAATTCATTTTTGACTTTAGATTATAATCCGTAAAGCTGCCGATAAACGAGAATAACATAGGGCCCAGCATGAACACCATGAAACCAATCAAAAACGGCGCTACAAACAAATATCCCCAGAGGGCATCTTGTCTTTTGCTTCTCGATCGTTTCTTTTTCATAATTCCCCTCCTTTAGTAAAGTGTTTTCTGCCATCTTTTTTCAGCAAAATAGCAATGATGCAATGAGAACAGTAACGATAGAAAAGGGAATGCGGCTAGCCGCAACTCCCTATCTCAATCTATTATTTATTTTGTTCTACAAGATCTTCCACTGCTTTTTGAGCATCTGCTAATCCTTCTGCTGGTTTTTTATTCCCTAGCAGAATTTGATCAATTTGTTCATTGACTAAACTGCTGAAATCTGGTGCATCCAATGGTACCGGAGTGATTACTGTATTAGCAAAATTCTCATCCGCCATTTGATAGATCATTTGACCTTTTTCATCTAAATGATCATTTTTGACAAGATTTTCATTTGCTGTTCGGTTAGCCATAATATCAAAGCTCTTTTCACCAAATTTTTCTTGAACTTCTGGGGTTGAAAGATACTCGATAAACTTGTAGGACGCTTCGGGATTTTTGGCTCCTTGAGGAACTTCTAAGACAAAGCCGCCACCCCATGACCAGTGACCAGAACCTTTTTCTTTTTCTGGAATCTGGATGACGCCAAAATCAAAGTCATCTGGCGCATTTTCCATCAAGCTAGAGTAATAATTGATATTCTGTGCCCGCATGGCCACCAAACCAGAAATAAATGGATCTGCTACACCGGAGCCAAACTCAGCTTCTAAACGATTGATCGTATCTTGCCCATAATAATCTTGCCAATCAAGAATCCAATCCAGAGCCTCCACTTTATTTTCTGTGTCAATCGAAACCTTTTCATCTTTGTCAAACCAACTAACACCGTTATCAGCGTTCAATGCCCAAACATCCGCGCCAAGGTTCCACAAAGGATAGAATCCGATACGCTCAAAATCATCGCCTTTTTTGACATCTAATTTGTGTGCAACAGTTTCAAGTTCGTCCCATGTTTGGGGTAACTGATCTTCACTGATCCCTACTTCTTTGAAAATTTGTTTGTTATAAAAAATCACTTGGGTATCGGTATTGAAAGGAATTGCATAAGGGTCTCCTTCATATTCTACCGTATCCCATAATTGAGGATAAAATTCATCAGACATGCCATCTTTAACGTACTCGCTCAAGTTCGTTGCTTGCTGTGCTTCTGCACGCTGCGCGACTGAATTGATGTCTTGAACAATAACATCCGGTGGATTTCCTGCAGTGATTGCCGAGAGAGACTTCGTCCAAATATCTCCCCAAGGCTGGTAACTATATTTCACTTCGATTTCATCTTGTGACTGATTAAAATCGTCGATGATCTCTTCGATGACTTCTTGGCGAGCCCCCGATCCCCAAAAAGACCAAAAATCTAATGTTATTTTCCCATCACTTGTCTGTTTTCCCGATGCGTCAGTATTTTTGTCTTCCGAATTACTGCCGCAAGCCGCTGTCACCAATGCGGTCGAAAACAGCAACAACCCTATTGATAGTGCCTTTTTCATCTTTTATCCCTGCTTTCATTTTTATCATTATTTTATAATGTTGTAATTTTAAAGTATCATGACTCTTAGTAATGAGCAAACAATAAGCATTGTTTTTTTATCAAAAAAAATAACGAATTTCATAGCCGGAGATTTTTTGGAGCGTTTTCTTTGAAATCTTATTTATTTTCAGGCATGATAGTTTTAGAGGATTTTTCTTAAGCTATTGTTCTCTTTTTTCATTTTTTTATCACTTAAGAAAGAACAATGAAAATAAAACTATGTTTTATGAAAAAAAGAAAGAAGGAATCGTCAATGTTAGTTGTTATTGATATGCAGAATCAGATTCGTGATGAAAATAGTCAATCATTTATTTCTGACAGCCCTGCTTTGATCACGCGAATCGCAAAACGGCTTCAACAAGCTCGTGCAGAAGGTGAATATATCCTTTTTACAAGAGATATCCCGATTGATTGTAAAGATACTCCTGATGAAGAACAAGAAGCGTTACAGATCGTTCCTGAACTGCAACCGTTGCCGAATGAAAAAGTAATAAAAAAATATTACTTTAGTATCCCACCTGAAGTTCTCTTGGAAATCAAGGAGCAACTTTTCAATGATAAAAATGAACAAAAACATATCGAAGTGACCGGAGTAGAAACCAACATCTGCGTGTTGTCTAATACGATCGAGATTCAGAGTGCTTTTCCAGAAGCCGATTTTCTCATTAATCAACAGCTAGTTTCAGGTAGAAACCATGAGTCTTCTGGATTGAAAATCTTGCAAGACTTCAATGTCGAAGTGGTTGATCGGACAGATAACTAAAAAAGAAACGCCAACCACTGGCGTTTCTTTTTTAGTTATTATGCAGTAATTCTTGCGGTATCTCGATGCGGACATCATTTGTTGTCTGACATGCAGGACAGACAAAGGTGCCTTCGATCGCATCTTTTACTTCACCATAATCATAATGAATAGCGATTTCATCTGAGTGTAACTCGTTTTCTTCTAGAGGCGGAACTGTTTTCAGCTTCCCATCTGCATCTTCTTGCAGATGAACAATCAATTTGCCATCATAATTTTCCTTGCAATTCACACAAGATGCTTTTCCACGAATCGTAATATCCATGTTTTTCTCCTCTTTTCTACTTTTATGTGAGTCCTCATTGGGGATACGCTTCGATGGATGAGCCCATCGATCCTGTTTTCGATCCACCTTTATAGTGTCACGCTTGTTTAGTTAAATCAACTATTCTGTTTTCAACTGTCTTGCCGATCGCAAAAAATTCGGCTGGTAAACCATGAGCGTTTCTTTTGTCAAAAGCATTTTTTCCCGGCACAATTATTAAGAACACGAATTTTTTGTCATCCCAAAAGAAGAAATGGCAGTCAATCACACGACCAGGAACCTTTCCCGTCACATCTCATAAAAGGAGGAACAAGTATGCGTGCAGTAACATGGCAAGGAAAAGAAAAAATGGAAGTTCGAAATGTGAGTGATCCGACGATCATTGAACCAACAGATGCGATTATTCGAATTACAGCAACAGCGATCTGCGGCTCTGATCTTCATTTGTATCATCACGGTGGTGCAGTACTAGAAGAAGGGTACGTTGTTGGTCATGAACCAATGGGGATCGTTGAAGAAGTCGGCAGTCAAGTTCAAAAATTGAAGAAAGGGGACCGTGTTGTCATCCCTTTTAATATTGGCTGTGGACATTGTCATTTTTGTCAAAATGAGATGGAGAGCCAATGTGATAACTCTTCTGATCAACTTTATGGTGGCCTCTTTGGCTTTGGTAAGCTGAATGGCAATCATTGGGGTGGACAAGCAGAATTCTTACGGGTTCCCTTTGCTGATTTCACTTCGTTTGTCGTTCCAGATACCGCGATCCCGGATGAAAAAGTGCTTTTTCTATCAGACATTTTGCCAACTGCCTACTGGAGTGTCCAAAATGCGGGTGTCAAACAAGGCGATACCGTCATTATTCTTGGCTCAGGACCTGTAGGACTTTTTGCCCAAAAGTTCGCCGTTATGGCTGGTGCGAAACGAGTGATTGCGGTCGATCCAGTTGCCCATCGACTGGAAAAGGCGCAAAGCTACAATCAGGTAGAGACCTTCCAATTGGATGACCTTGCGACAAGCGCTGATGATTTGTATGAATTAACAAAAGGCGGCGCCGATGTCATCATCGATTGCGTCGGTATGGATGGTTTAGAACCCGTCAAAGAAAAAGCCAAAAATTTGGTCAGCTTGCAAAGTGGTACGATTTCACCGATCCAAATGGCGGCGAAAGCGGTCAAAAAATTTGGTACCGTGCAAATTACTGGTGTCTATATGACTCCAGCATCGTCCTACCCTTTACAAGAGTTTTTCATGCGCAATGTGGCAGTGAAACATGGACAAGCACCCGTTATCCACTTAATGCCAAAAATTTATGAAATGATCCAAAAAGAGGAGATCGACCCAACACCGATCATCACTCATACCATGCCTTTAGAAGAAGCCGCTGCGGCTTATGACATTTTTGACAAAAAAGAAGATAACAACATCAAAGTGGTATTAAAGCCAAATTAACGCAAAGAAAGGATGATCGCCCTCAGTGCCAAAAATCAAACGAAATGAACATCAGATCGAACTTGGTAAAGACGAAGACGTCATTATTAAAGGACGCCGTTTTCATGTCTATTTCAAAAACCGGTATCTGCTGATTTCCCTAACGAATGATATTTTGACTGGTTTATTTTATATTTTCGGAAGTATCGTGTCCTTGACAGATCTGCCTGCGATCTATGGAACTATCGCCTATCTGATAGGAGCAATCTTCTTAACGATCCGACCATTGTTGAAGATCGTCCGTCATGTATTTATTTACAATGAACGGAAACAAAATGGAGAGAAAGAAAAGAATATCGAAGTATCCGATGATGGCGAATAAACAGTGACGATTTTCTTCAAGCAGTATTTTTCCCAAAACAAAACACATGCTATATACTATAAATATGCACAAAGAAAGGAGAATTCTAAAATGAAAGTATTAGACAGTATAGCTTTAGCGCTACTTATCGTTGGCGGCCTAAACTGGTTATTGGTTGGACTATTTGAATTTGACTTGGTTGCAACAATTGCGGGCGGATCAACTACATTATTCGCTAAAATCATTTACGTAATTGTCGGTATCTGCGCGATTTATTGCTTGAAGTTCTTTGTTGGTATTGCTCGTCAAGACAACGTGAACCGATAATCATTGATAAATAAAAAGCAAGAAACGAATGATCTGATCCATAGTTGCTCTACTTTCTATGGATCAGATCTTTTTGTTTGCATTGCCTTTTGTCTCTTTTTTTATTTGTTGTATAATTAGTGTCAACAGCGAATAAAATAATTTAGATAAATAGATTTTGGCTGGACTAGGAATAGCAGCTCATTCACAATGAACCGACAAAGGAAGTGACCCATGACTGATAAAAAACGTAACTCCAAGCTTCTCCCTTCTCTGCTTTTTTATTTCATCCTCCTGCTCATCATTGCAGGAATCTTAGGGATCGTTGTACTGACGAACATCAATATTGCCGAAAACTGGTTTGGGCTGGATGAGTACACAGTTGTAGAAACTCGCGACCAAGTGATCGGCTATCTTCCGCTACTCTGGTATTTCGTTATAGCACTAATGATAGTCTTGGCATTATTTTTTGGTATCAGAAAAAGAAAAAGGGCTTTGTTCTATTGGATCGGCACATTGGTCATTCTCCCTAGCATCTTGTTAGCATTTGGTGCTTTAACAACCTTGCTACCCTTCGACCGAAATTTTTTTAGAGAAGAAGCCTCTGCTTCCGCGATCATGGCTGAATTAACCGACAAAAAAGCGCTGAAAGATCAAGAGGTTCAGCTCATCAGTTATAGCTATCACATTCGGAACATTCCTTTGAAAAGCGGCGTCTATGCAGTCGCGCGAATCATCAACCCCACCACTAAACTACAAGATGAATACTGGTATTATTCGACAAATCTTTTACAAAAATGGCAGAAAGACAGTGATACGATCGAGTTACCTATTCAAGAGACCATTGCTTATAATGAAATCGATTGGGGCGTTATTCCCAAGGTTATCAAAGAAACGGAAAAACGGGTTGCGAAATTAGACCATTATTATCCCGGAGTTAGTATCGTGATCTTAAATGGTTCTCAAGGCAAATGGACTTGGACGGTCGGTGTCGATGATATTCGGGGACATACTGCACTGAATCTGGTTTATGATCTTTCAGGAAATTATCTTTCTCAATGGGATTAATCGATCAACACAGGCCCTACTTCCATCATTTATTAAGACAGCAATTAAACAAAAAACTATCTAAGCGATCACTGATTGTTCCTATCAAAGGACGACTTGCTAAAAAAAAGCAATGAGACAATCAAGATTTTTTAGATAGTTTTTTTATTATTATTCACAGACACGCCTAGCTTTTGGCACAGCGAAAGCCTAAATTATTGGCCGCAGACATCCCGGAGTTTCCATTGCGGGCTGCGATCCGATAACGTTTGCAGTAAGATTCATGACACAAGAACGACCCTCCCCGTGTCGCATACATGGCATCATCCACCTGCTGAAATCGTTGCTCAAAAAAATGGCTGTCCCATGAACGAAATTGCTCCAATGGTATCCTTGCGGGATTGCTGCACCATTCCCACACATTGCCAATGACTTGATAAAGTCCATAGCCATTCGGCTCATAAAACCGAGCAGGTGCAGTACTCGCAAAGCCGTCTGCCTTCGTATTTGCTTTGGGAAACGCGCCTTGCCAGATGTTGCAGTGATAGTCTTCTCCAGCTAAAAAATCTGTCCCCCATGGATAAAAGTCATTCTCTGTACCACCTTTCGCGGCAATCTCCCATTCAGCTTCTGTTGGCAGCCGCTTATCTGCCCAGCGGCAAAATGCCAACGCATCATTTCGCGAGACTTGGACGACTGGATGATCCATCCGTTGCTCAATCGATGAGTCCGGACCTTCAGGATGTCGCCAGTCTGCTCTCGCAACCGCATACCACCAACTCATATTGGGGATCAGTTGGCTCCTCTGTTTCGTCTTTTCGGAAAGAAAATAATGAAAGACAAACGACCAGCCAAACTGTTCTGCTTCCGTCACATAGCCTGTTGCCGCAATAAATGCTTCAAACATCTGATTGGTAACAGTCGTTTCATCGATTTCAAAAGAGGCCATCTCAACTTGGATCTTGGGACCTTCTTGGTCCTCTTCAAAGCCAGCTTTTGTATCCGTGCCAATTCGATACGTTCCAGCAGGAATCTTGATCATCCCATCTGCCTTCTTTCTATAATAATTGATAGCCGTTATAAAGATTGATGGTTAGCACCAAGAGGATGACTGTCTGGAAGACCAGCGTCACTTTTTGTGGTGAGAGGACAGTGCTGACTTTTGCCCCTAACAAACCGCCAACAATCGCGGCTGGAATCACAAACCACAAAATCTTTAAGTCATAGAGGCCAAATCCAGTGGTCCCAGCAATCGTCACGATTTTCGCCAATTGAGAGAAAAAAATCGTACAAATCGAATAGACTGTCGCTTCTTTGATTGGCAAAGCAAACATCAGCATCAGCAAAGAAACATTGATCGGTCCGCCGCCGATTCCTAGAAGACTGGCTAGAAAACCAAGGACTAAACCACAGAAGCAATACCAGAAGTTATTTTTCAGTTGGAATCCGGGCCAGTCATATTTGGTATAAAAGAAAGCAAACAACAACGTCACGACGGTCAAAAAGATCTGCACCATCTGTACATGGTCTTCATTCTGGAAAAACAGCAACAGCTGATCAAAAGCGACATTGCCCAAGATACCGCCTAAGATGGCGCCTCCTGAAACCCAAAGGACGATTTGCCAATTGATCTTATGTCCGCTAGCCAACTGTCTTGCGGTAGAAACCAGCGACATAGTAAAGACTGCTACGGCAGAATAAAACGAGATGGCCGCAACAGAATGGGCGCCGATAAAATCAAAAATAGGTTTGATCAGAACGCCGCCCCCCATGCCTGAAACGGCACCAACCGTATTCGCCAACACGATCACTATAAAATAAATGAACCCAATCACACACTTACCCCCTGTAACAAACCTAAAATCCGATTGATCTGCGGCACAAATTCCTGCAAGAGTTGCTGATAACCGCAATAGTCCCCATCCACATAGATGGCATCTTTCATTCGTTTGCAGCCGCCACGACACATTTTTTGAAACGGGCAACTCAGACATTTCTTTGGCATTTCGGGCCGTTGACACACAAACGTTTTTGCAATGTCCTGTTCAAATAACTGACGCAAGGTCTGTTCTTGAATATACCCCATTCGATAGTCATCTAACACATAGAAATCACAAGGATAAACACTGCCATCTGCTTCAATGACATATTGCACTTGACAGTTTCCTAAGATCCCGCAGGCGGTGACTTGTTGCTTGACCAATAGATTCAAAAGATCATCAAAAAGCTTGATACTCACATAATGCCCCTCCGCTAATTCTTGCAGCCATAACTGCAAAAGCTGGTGGTAAAATCCCGCAAAACGTTTTGGTGTGAGGGCATAACTATTTCTTTCTTTCACATCTAAATCATCTAAACAAGGAATAAACTGGACAAAATCGATTTTTTGTTCTTTTAGAAAGCGAAAGACTTTCTTAGCCTCTTTAGCCAATGGATTGGTCAGGACACAAAGCACATTGTAGTCAATCTCAAAGTGGTCAAACAGCTGTTTTGTTTGCAGCACTCGCTGAAAAGTTCCTCTTCCTTTCGGATCGACCCGGTGCAGATCATGGTAGAGCGGATGGCCATCGATCGAGAGACCGACCAAAAAATCATGTTCTTTCAAAAAAGCACACCATTTTTCATTGATCATGGTCCCGTTCGTTTGAATCGCATAATGGACCTGTACCTGCTTTTGCTGTTGATCCACTAGTTGGGTCACTTTTCGAAAATAATTGAGGCCCGCCATCGTTGGCTCTCCACCTTGAAACGCTAATGTCAATTGATCACCGTCTTCTAAGTCTGCATAAATATTTTCGATCATTTTCTCTGTCACTTCTTCTTTCATTTTGCCAAACGAGCGGACTTCCCGCAAGGAACTGACATTGGCATAAAAGCAGTAGCTGCAGCGAAGATTGCAGAGGGAAGATGCGGGTTTGATCAATACTGAAATATGTTTCATGGTAGAAGCCTCGATTCTTTTACGAAATAATGGATCAACGTTTGTCCCGTTTCATTGGCACATAATCAGTTGTCTCCATATAAAATTGGGTGACACGATTTTTCATAGTTTGTAGAAGATCCTGATAGTCTTCAGTCAATGCTAAATTGTTGATCTCCATCGGATCTTGTTCTAGATCGTACAGTTCATCCGTTTCATACAAACGCATGACGTATTTGTATTTGCCCATTTTGCACATAACTGCTTTGGTATGTTCGGGACCTTCGCTGTATTGTGTTGCCAAACGCGGCCAGTAAGGAGATTGAGGTCCGTGACCAAGTTCCATTGCTTGGGTTTCACCATGGATTCTTCCACCTTCACAAAAAACCGCGTCCTTATGCTCTTCATCTCCTGTCAACACATGTACCAATGAGCGGCCAAACTGAGTATAGGAGAGTTCGATTTCTGCCAATTCTGCAATGGTTGCAGGCAAATCAACTAGCTCGGCTTGTGCTTTAGTGATCCGTGGAACACTTTGAATGGATTTAGCTGGTTTGATTAATAAAGGCACATTCGAAATTGGGTCTTCAAAACAGTTCTGGACTTTTTCGGTGATTGTATAATCTCCCGTATAATCCCCATGGTCACTAAAGACGATCAAATGCGTATCATCATAAAACCCAGTTTCCTGCAGCTTCTCTTGGATCAGTCCTAACTGGTGATCAAAGCGAGAGACCATTGCTAAGTAAGTTGCCCGCAATTCATCAAAGCGTTCTTCTGTCCAATCATTAAGATTCTGTTTTTCATTGATTCCGTAAAGCATTGACGCCTTATTAGGGATTTCCTGAATATTTGGTCGACGTTTCGGAAGTTTCTTACGGTCGATGCTTGAATACCAAGGATCTTCACAAGCATATGGCGGATGTGGAAAAGAAATCGTACAATAGATAAAAAATGGCTTATCTGATTTCTCTTTTCCTCGCCGTTCAATGAATTCCAGCGCTTTTTGAACACAATTCCAGTCGGTTTTGCCATAGCCCTCTCCATCAGGCAATTTTCCCATATAAAATGAATAATAATTATCACCAGAAAGCATCTCATCATAAAGTTTTTGGCTGGCTTCATTCATATCTGCAGAATGATTGACTTCACTGTTTTTCGCATCTCGTGTATTGGCATCCACAACACCATCATAATATTCGTCACAATAATCGGTCTTGGGACGATCACCTGGAACGACATCGTTTCTGCCGATCCAAATAACTTCATAGCCTTGGTTCTTCATTTCTTTCAAAATATTAGGCTCATCTTCACGTTGCAGGTAATGCATGGTCCGGTGCCCATTGACATGGGGATAAAACCCTGTCAAAAAACTATTTCTCGAGGGAACACAAACTGGATTCTGACAATAGGCATTCTCAAATGAGACACCTTCTTCTGCCAACTGATCCAAATGAGGTGTGATGGAAGCAGGATTGCCCATATGTGCCATTGAATCACTTCTCATCTGATCTGCTACAAACAAAACGATATTTTTTTTCAAGAATCATTCACTCCTATCCGACAACCGTGATAACGGTATCCATGTTATTAACATCTGATTTATCTGTTTCAACGATATCTAAAAAATTATTGGTATTTGATACGATGACCGGGGTAACAATAGAATAGCCGGCTTGGACGAGTGCATCTTGATCGAAAGTCAAAAGCAATTGTCCTCTAGTAACAGTGTCCCCTTGGGCAACTTTCGGCTGGAAGTATTTACCTTTTAAATTCACCGTATCCATGCCGATATGGATCAGAACCTCAATGCCCTCATTTGTGGTGATACCGATTGCATGATTTGTAGGAAAAAGTGTTGAAACGACACCATCAGCAGGTGCAAATACTTTTCCTTCAGTCGGGAGAATCGCTAAGCCTTTCCCTAACAATCCACTTGCAAAAGCTTCATCTTCCACTGCTGATAACGGAAGGATCTCGCCTTTTAACGGAGCACTTAAATCATAAAGCACCGTTTGCCCCACTTCATTATTGATCAATGGAGCTGGCGCTTCTGTTTCCGGTTGCTCCTCTACGTCTTCAGTTTTGGAATTATAAGCATAGAAGAAAGTAATCGCAAAACCTAATACAAAAGCTACTAGACTAGCTAAAGCAAACCCGATAAAACTATTGTCGATCCCATTTTCGGGATGGATAAAACGAGGTAAAGCAAAAACGCCCGTTCCACCATTGATATAAACTTTGGTGTTAAAAATCCCCATGATCCCACCAGCGACGGCTACCGCAAATGAGGTAGTATAAAAAGCTTTTTTCCTCGGTAAAGTTACGCCATAGAGTGCCGGTTCTGTGATGCCAAAAAGTGCTGAAAGAAAAGCAGGAAATGCGATTTCTTTTAATTTTCTGTTTTTTGTTTTTAGAAAAATCGCTAAAGTTACCCCAGCCATTGCAACAGGAGTTGCCAATCCTGCCATCATAACTACATCATAGCCTAATGTGGCATAATTGTTCAACGCAATTGGAACAAAGCCCCAGTGCAGACCGAACATGATGAAGACTTGCCAAAAACCGCCGATCACAATGCCTGCGATGATTGGACTAAATTGATAGGCGGCAGACAATCCTTGCCCGATCAGCAATCCTGCCCATGTAGTGATTGGTCCTACAATCAAGAAAACTAAAGGAACTGTGATCACTAAAGTTAAGAAAGAGACAAAAAAGCTACGGACAGCTCGCGGGATCAGTTTAGAAAAAAGTGCTTCAAGTTTGGCAGCCAAGTATGCAGCAGCAATGATTGGAATCACACTTGAAGTATAATTCATCAGAATAACCGGAATCCCCAAAAACGTAAGGTAAACAGGTGATTCAATCGGTGTTCCTGCAAAAACTGTAAATAGGGCCTCACTACCACCATTGGCCGCAACGATGGTTGGATAAACCAATGCTGCTCCAATCGCCATGCCGATAAACGGTTTTCCACCAAATTTTTTTGACGCGGTATAACCCAAGAATAATGGGAAGAAGTAAAACAAACCATCTCCGGTAGCATTTAAAATCAGATAAGTACCTGACGCTTTGTCTAATACATTAAATGTTGTCAACAATGCTAAAAATCCTTTGATCATCCCGGCTGCCATCAAGACATTGATCACCGGTGTGAAAATTCCTGAAACAATGTCAATAAAACGATTCAGGATACCTTTTGGTTCGTCTGCTGCTGCTGCTCCTTGTCCCAATCCAGCTAACTCGGTAAACTCGTTATAGACTTCTGCAACATGGTTACCGATCACCACTTGATATTGCCCCCCACTTTGAACAACAGTTACCACACCGGGTAGATTTTTGATCACTTGTGTTTGGGCTTTACTTTCATCTTTTAATTTAAATCGCAATCGCGTCATGCAATGGGTCAACCCATTGATATTCTCTTTACCACCAATATTTTTTAAGATCTGTTCGTTCAATTCTTGGTATTGCATCGTTGCCCTTCCTCTCTCTGACCGGTAATAAAAAGACAAGACCAAACAAAACTACGCGCAGTAGTTTCGTCAAGTCTTGCCTGCATCACCAGTAACACCTTGATTATTTATTTTCAATTAATTTTTGCACATGTAGCGTCAGATAAAGCTGTTCATCATCATATAGCGTCGTATTTAAATAGTCTTCAATCAAACGTGTCGTTTCATAAGCTTTTGGGTATTTGTCGACAACGTGGACAAGCAGCGGGTTTCCTATGTCTTCATGGGTGCTGCTATTTTCTAATCGTTTAAAAAAGAAGCGTAAATGTGTGACAAAACGTTCAAAAGCTAAACTATCTTCATTGATCGCGATTCGATTATGAATACGTATCAGTGACAGAATGTCTTTGATTTTTTTCGTCAAAGCCTGAATATCTTCCATTTGCTCTGAGTTATCATTGATCTGTGCATTGATAAAGTGCATTGCAATATTACTGACTTCTGCTTCATCCAATTCAAAAGCTGTTTTTTGTTCAATCAAATCGATGGCATATTCGCCAATCGAAAATTCATTTGGGTAAAATTTCCTGATTTCCCAAGACAAACGGTTATTGATACTGATTCCTTCTTTTTTTAATTTGATAAGATTGAATAAATGATCCGTCAAAGAAATGTAGATGGAATCACTGAGCCGATAGGCCAATCTTTCTTTCCCATACGAAATGATATCATCTGCTAAAGAAGCATACTGAATCGGGATATTTTCCAACAGCTGAATCAGACGATCTGAGGATTGCTTATGCAATACAAATACTTTCTCTATTTTCGTCTCGTCTGCTGCTTGTCCCGGTTTCATTTTAAAGCCCAGCCCGGTGCCGATCCAAATAAAATCTTTGCCATCTTTTCCGACCAAAACCGCATTATTATTTAGAATCTTTTTGATCTTCAAGACGTTTCTCACCTCCTTAAAATGAAAAAAGGCTATACCTCAATACATGTGTAGGATCCATACACACGTACGAAGGTATAGCCTGCATTATCAGTAACTACCCATTTGATTGTTTATACTATACTATTTATTTGATTTTCGTGCAAGCGTTTTTATCATTTTTTTCTGCTTGCATGTGTTTTGTTGAGTAAATACTCCATTCCTACTCCTCATCCAGTAACCGACTTTGTCCTTCGATCTTTTGGATCTCTGTGATGTCTTGCGTGACTTCCAGACAGCCTAGATATTTCCCCGTTGGATTTTTCAACGCAAAATAGCGAATATAGATTTTTCGTCCCCGCATGTCAATCCAGAAATCAGCTGTTTCTCTTTTGTCTGACCGAAAATCGTCTAAGATTTTTTGAACAATGTGCATACTTTTAGGTGGGTGGCAATTCACTACTTCTCGACCAATCACTGAATTTGTCCGGGGGAAGACTCGACTCTTCCCTTCAGAATAAAAACGTACCCGATCTTCATTGTCCACAAACGTCAGATCGACTGGCAATGTTTGGAACATAGCAATCAATTGTTCCAGCTGCAAGGAGCCGGTGGGAAATTCAATGGTTTGGTTCGTGGGAGCAGTCGTTGTCACTGGCGGTTCAGCGAATTCTTCAAACCCAAGTCCCGCGGCAATACCAGCTGTGGTTTCTTGAGCTTGTTTGATGGCCAATTGACGAGCTGGCTCCCGTTCCAATTCTTTCTCCAGTGACTCTTGGCTTGGTTTCCAAGGCAATGGTTCAGGAATATAAGCAAACCCAATGTCAAAGCTATCTTCCGCGATCCGTTGCCAATCCGCTAAACTGAAGACATCCAATGTCATAGGAACCATGATTTCTTCTTCTTTAAAAATCATTTCTTCAATTTCAGATTTTACTGCCTGCCACTTTTCAGCTAGAGGATTATATGCTGCTTTGTCAGTTGCCAAATACTGGTTCAACTCTTTGATCATCTCGCGAATATCATCGTCGACTCCCCACATGACTTTCGGCGGAGCAGAGATGCCATACTTCTCCATATATGAAAAGATCAGCGTTTCTTTTCTTGCATAATGTTTGTCGATCTGTAACAGATCCTGCAGTGCTGCTTGCAGACGTCCTTTTTGTGACCAGTCCCCCTTTTTGATTTTCTTGAGCAATCCGTCGATTTCGTCCGTCAATAACGATTGCAGGACTTGGTTTTCTAGCTTGAGGGTATGGACTGGATGACCAGGTTGTCCATATTCTTCATTTGAATGATGGATCTCGTTGATCGATCCCTTAAATACAGCCGCATGGATATTGCATAGACGTTGGATCTCCGAAGGGTCTAAACCGCTTTGAATCAATGCTTTTTCTGCCGAGGTGATCTCAGTGACATCTACGCCGTCAAATTCTTCATTGAATAAGCGTTTAGCTTCTTCAAAAGAACCGCCTTGATGAAGCAAGCTCAAAATTTCGACGATTCGTTCTTGCCGTTGTTCCTTCGTTCTCATTTGTCGACTCCTTTCACAAGAAAACCTTGGTTTTCAAAAGATTGAATGATTTTTTCCAAAGGTATCTTTTTCATTTGTGCGCCTTTCGGAATCGTCATATAGCGACCGGCAGTTTGGAGCATGCCGGGTTTATTGATGGCAGTAAAGCCAAGTTTGCTCATAATGTCTTTGATTTCCGGATGTTCCGACACTAAATCAAAGAGATTTTTTGAGAAATCTGCTTCTTTCATTCTTATCCTTCCTTCTACTGAGAATAATTCTCAATCAACTGCATATATTATATACGAAATTGCTCACAATTACACGATCATTTCCAAATTTATCTCCCCTCACTTGGCACAAAAAGAAAAGAACCACTTCTCGACCTCTGCGAGCGAAGAATTCTTTAATAGCAAGATGAAACTCTTGATTTAGTGATGGAAAATAATCAGCTGCGATAGCGACACACCCATTTTTCTAATCCATCCACCACACCAAAGAAGAAAAAGCCCATCAATGCAATCACAACGATGCCTGACAGCATTTGCTCATAATCCATTTTAGACCAAGCACTCAAAATCAAGTACCCGACGCCATAAGTCGTATTATAGTTTTCCGCAAAGAACAAGGAGGCAAGCGAGATACCAATACTTACCCGCATGCTGGCAAACAATGCCGGCATGATTGCTGGCAAAATCAAGAAACGGATCTGATGCAGCGGGTTTTGCGTGTAATTTTGCATCACTTGAAAGTAAGTTGCTGGGATTTCTTTTACCCCATCTCGAATCGAAACCACAACTTGAATCACGATCACCGAAAAAATCAGGATCACCTTTGAAACATTCCCTAAACCAAAAAAAATCATGAAAACTGGCAGAAAAGCGACCTTTGGAATCGGATATAAGAAATAGAGCAGAGGATCAACGATTGCTGCTATTTTTGTTCTTCCGAGAAAAATCCCTAAAGGTATACCGATCAGCAACGCAAAAAATAGTGAGATCAGGACACGAATCATACTGGCCCCTGCATGTAACCCTAATTCTGCACGCAATTGCCAAAATCGTTGGAAAGTTTGATAAGGGTCCGGCAGCGAACGGTTATCCGCTAACAAGCTGATTCCCCACCATAACAATAAAAACGACATTGCCCCCCACAAAAAAGAACGTCCGGCTTTCATCTGACTTCTCCTCTCATCTTCTTTTTCAATGCCAATGAAAAAGCATAAAAGTCCATCGTCTCACGGCGGTTAGCTTGGTGGAAAACTGGGTTTTTGATCTGATGTATTTGATGTTCTTGAACCAATAGGATCGTCTCGCCAAGGTAAGCCGCTTCTTCTGTATCATGGGTCACTACGACTAAACCGTTCGCAAGTCGTTGTTGCTCAGATAAAATCAGATTTTGCGTACGTTCTTTGGTTTCCTGATCCAAAGACGATGTCGGCTCATCTAACAGTAAAAATGCTGGACTGGTCACTAATCCTCTTGCCATTGCCACTCGCTGTTTTTGGCCGCCACTCAGTTGACTAGGGAAACGCGCTTTGTAAGAATCTAGTTCTAACGCTTGTAAGCACGTTTCGACTAACTTTTCTCTTTGGTTTTTGGGGACTTTTTGGATTTGAAGAGGCATTTCTACCGCTTGATAAACTGTCTGCCACGGAAACAGACGTAAGTCTTGAAAAACCAATTCGATCTCAGAAGGATGGCTATCGCCATAATCGATATGACCTGATTGCGGCAGCTGCCACCCTTTCAACAATGAGAGCAGGGTACTTTTACCAACCCCTGATTTTCCCAAGACGACGTATGTATGGCCCTTATCTAAGGTTAAATCTAGATTGTTAAAGATTAAGCGATCTTGAAATGAAAATGCGACTGATTCTAAATGAATCGCCATAAATTGGCTCCTTCTTTCTAAAAAATAGTTGTTCCCTCTTTCACATTCTATGCTATACTGATTGTTGCGAAAAAAAATAGAAAGGGATGCATTTGATGTTCCGCACACTTGTGTTTCATGAAATACGATCAGACAATGAGTTAAGTGAGCAACCAAGACCAATCGAAGTTGCCGATGGCTATCAAGATGCTCTTCCATTGCCGTTATTCAATAGCTGTTCTCATTTTAAACAACAAATCGACTTTTTGAAAGCAGAAAAATATCATACCCTTACTTTGGAGGAAGTCAAAGACTACTATCTTCAAAAGAAAGCTTTACCAGAAAAAGCGGTTTTGTTGACGTTTGATGATTGCTACCAATCCATGAGGGAATATGCCTACCCGTTATTGAAAGAGGCCGGCTTCAAAGCGACCGCTTTTGTTGTCAGCGGTTGGTTGTTTGCTGAACCGAGCCCTTATAAGCCGGCTGTTTCCAAAACACTCAGTCGCTCGGAATTGAACGAAATGAGTGATGTTTTTGAATACGCCAATCATACGACTCACTTCCATGAACGAAAAGGAATGATGGGCCGCTCAATGTGGGAACCGGCTGAAAAATTTGCGGCTGATTTAGATTGCTGCAATCAAACTGTAGCGATACAAGATGTTTTTGCTTATCCCTTTGGTTTCTATGATCAACAGACGATCAAAACACTAGAAGCGAAAGGTTTTGTCTTGTCATTCACGACGATTCCAGGGTTCAACACCCTAGAAACCCCACGCATGGAACTACGAAGAGACATTATTCCCTTCTCATTGGATAAGACATCTTTTGAACAATTATTCAAAAAGACCCATTAAGAACATCCCTTCAAGGAATAAATAAGAAAGAGGAACGAAAAATGAAAAAAACGATTTTATTTACTTGCTTATCATTATTGGCTTTAGGAGTTGCTGCTTGCGGAAACAATTCAGATTCCACTTCAGAAACTAAGACAACTGACACCTCTGCGACAACTGCTGAAGTGACCGATCAAACGTTGAATGTGGGGATTTTACCAGCAGAATCTGCGATTCCAATTATTCTGGCCAAAGAAGAAGGCTATTTTAAAGATTTAGGTCTAAATGTTGAAATCAAATCTTTTACTTCTCCAAATGATCGCAATGTTGCCGTACAAGCCAAAGAATTGGACGCAACTATCAGTGATGTGATGACAGAAGCGACGTTTAAGCAAAATGGCATTGACATGACAATCACTTCGGACATTCTAGAAGACTTTAAAGTCTTAGCTTCGCCAAATTCAGGCATCTCTGAAATGAAAGGATTGGCTGATAAAAAGATTACCCTTGTACCGAACTTCATTTTAGAATACATCATGGACCAGTTTGCTGCTGAAAATGATTTTACTTATCAAATCGTTGATATTGCTTCTTTTGCGGCTCGTTCTGAGGCACTATTAAGCGATCAAGTTGATGGTGCTGTCTACACAGAACCGCAAGCGAGTATGTTAGCCGCTCAAGGTGCAATTGTTTTGGGCAGTTCCAAAGAAGCTGGCATCAAAGGTGGTACCTTGCAATTTATGACTGATGTGGTAAAAGATCGACCACAAGATGTTGCCGCATTTTATCAAGCTTACGATCAAGCCATCGATTATATGAACAGCCACAAAGCTTCTGAATATGCTGATATCTTAGCCGACTATCAGTTCCCAGATGCCATGAGTACTTACTTAGATAGCCAAAAAGAAGACTATCCTTATGCTGCCAAAGTCCCACAGGACCAACTAGACAAAATCGTGGCTTGGACTAAAGACAAAGGACAAATTGATCAAGCTTACACTTATGATGAATTGACTGATTTTAGTTTCTTAGCGAACTAATTCCTGATCACTTATTACACAAAACCAATACTCGAATCCATCAAAGCCAGTGCTGTGATAGATTCGAGTGTTTTTTATCCAGCCATTATTTGACGGATGCTCGGTCACCGAGTATCATTCACTAAAGGGTTGTGAGCGATGAAAACTACTTTATCTGTTCGTTTCACTACATAAGAAAGGGAGAAAATATACCATGCCCAAAATTGATCTTTATTTACTGCAAAAGCCAGAAGAGACACAATTTTATGACTATTTACCTCAATCGGAGTCTTGGCTCCGCGCCTATAAACAACTTCATGGTGAATCCTTGGTGATTCATTCTTCTGTTTTGACTGAAAGCATTCTGCCTTTCATTACTCACCCACTTGTATTGGAACTTCTAGAGCAAGAAGATCTCGCGTGCTTGCCTTTAGTTTTTGCAGAAAACAACCTTTATTGTAAGGGGCGTCTTCCTACGCTCACCGAATGGGAAGAATTGACACACGTTGGTATTTCGATTCAGGAATTAGATGAATCACCGAGCGCCACGAAAACAGCGGTCTATCATGATCTTATATGATGGGGAAAACTATCCGCTAAACTGTCGTTGGTAAGTCTTCTCCTGATGAAAGATTCGGTCTTTATAGCTATAAAAAACAACTATGAATGAGAGTGAAATTATGGAAACGATGACTTTTGAAGAATTAATCCAAATCAACTGTTTTTCTGAAGAAAAAGAAGAACGAAAGAAAGCAGCTGAATTATTAGAATATCGTTATGGCTGCGAGATTCGTTGTGGTGAGATGGACAAAAGTGTCCGCTTTGCTCACCATGCTCGCGGCTGTACGATCATTGCTGCGAAACTTTGCGCCAATGTTGTGATTTTCCAGAATGTAACGATTGGTTCAAATCAGCGGTTTAACCGGAAAAAGAATGCCTGGGAAAATCTGGGCACACCTATTTTAGCAGAAAATGTAATCGTTGCAGATGGTGCCAAAATTCTTGGCCCAGTCATCATCGGTGAAAATACTGTGATTGGAGCAGGCGCCATTATTACCAAAGACATTCCTGCCAATAGTGTAGCCTTTGGCGTCAATCAGTATAAACCAAAAAATCCCGACTTCGATCTTATCATCAATGACCAAAATATCTCTGGAGAAGAGATCATGCGGATCAACGCAGAACGCGTAGCCGCATTTAATCAGCAAAATCAACGCTAGCAGATCATCCGATTATCGCTAGCAAGACAACCAAGGAATTATAAGCGATATGAGCAAACACAGACTCCCATGGATTTTTGTTGCGCAAATAGACGATTGTCAGCCAAAATCCAATAATAAAGTAAGGGTATAACAAAAAAATATTACCATTAGCATTAACAATATGGGCCCACGAAAACAACAAAAGACTGCACAATGTCGTAACAATTCTCAGCCATCTTTTTCTACCAGTATAAATAAGCGTATAGCGATAGAACATTTCTTCGAACAATGGGCCTACTACTAATGCCCCCAATAGTAAAGGAACGGTTCTCTGAGACGATGGATAATAAAAAGTCATTGATTGTTCACCTGGAAAGATAATCTGGTTGAAGAAAACCGTTGTTAAAAGAATCGCTACAAATGTCAGCAAGCCTATTTTTATCAATGAGAGAACCTTCAGTTCTTTTAAACGATCCAACAAATCCCTATAAAAAAGGATAACAAAGAAACAAAGCAACACTAGCTTGGCGCCCAACTCATGATAGCCCATTAAAAATTTCGCATAGGAAGAAGGAATTCCATGTATGGCTATTCCTTTCCAGATAACAAAAGCCAAAAGAAAAAGCAGTTTCTTCAAGTCTTCACCCCTTTTTGAGTAGTTTCACTAGAATTGCATGATGCTTCGCTTCACAATTAACCTCTATCAGGATTCTTCTCGTTCCGTTCTTTCTCATGATTCTCTTTGGGTAGTTTTTAGATCATTTTCAGCATTTTTTTACTCACACTACAATTATACACTATAAAAAGGTATCAAAAAAACATTCATCCGAAAGAATGAATGTTAATCAGACATTTTTTACTGAACAATGTCATTGACTGATTGGTTTTTTAGGAAGAACAGAAATGACCGTTCTCGCGACCAAGAGATAGCACCAGATAACAAGAATAAGCTAATGGCCGTTCCTTCCCTCACAACCAAAGGAAATGAAAAAGCTGTAGAAAGGCCGATTGAGATTATGACACACAGCACATCAACACTATACCGATATTGTTTGAAGGAAAAGCGACTTCTATCAGCCATCAGCTGACAAAAATTTTCAATAGGAAATTTCAAGTGATTGAGTCGCAACACTTGTCCCGTAGCGAGTCCTGAAATCAATGTCCCAATGATAAAACATGTGACTTGTGCCAAATAGTTTGGCACTATCAGATTTGGCAGTAAGCCATATAAAATACCATTGACTAAATTGCCAAAGAAAAGCAAAGCTGCCATCATAATCAAATAGTTGATCCATTTCCGATAACGGCTTTTTTGACTGTGGTCCAGAAACCAACAAGTGACTAAGAAGAGCAGATTGATGGCTGTCGTAATGGTTCCGACCTTGATACATGTGATTGTGGATAGTGAGACATTCAATGAATTAAAGCTGCTTACACCAATAGCTGCTTTGATTGTCAAGCTGATCCCTAATGCGCTGATACCATAGAAAAACAGTGACCAAAAGAGGGTTCGTTTCATATGAGATCTCCTTTCATTTGCTCTTCCTCCATTATGTGGTATGCTAAGAAAAACAACTAGGAGATTTCTCCTAGAAAGAGAGAAAAAATGAAACGAACCCTTTATCCTGTTGCCAAAAAATTTCATCAATTGGACTTGCCTTTTTCCACTGGAACATTAGAACAGTCCTCTGTTTACGAGTTTTCTCACAACGAGATCATACAAGAAGAAGCCGGGACACTGACTCACTTGTACGTGATCCTTGAAGGAAAAGCAAAGATTATCAAGTCTCAAGCCAATGGCAAACGATCGATTTTACAATTTTTGCATTCCGGTGATTTCATCGGAGATCTGACCTTAGTGTCCGCTGAAAAAACGACCAAAGAAGTTTTAGCGATCGGTCCAACTGTTTGCTTGGCGCTTCCTATCGATCATGCCAAGCAAGTATTGATGCAAGATATTGATTTTGTCAAAATGATCAGTCAATATATCGGCGATAAATTGATTAGACGGATGGAACATTTCTCCATCAATCAGACTTACCAATTGAATTATCGCTTGGCGCTGTTGCTCTTGGAAGTAGCTGTAGCGGGAATTTATCAAGAAAAACTCACAGAAACAGCAGAATACCTTGGTGTCAGTTATCGGCACTTGACCTACACGTTAAAAACATTCAAAGAAAACGATTGTGTCTATCGTGAATCTAGGGGTTATCGCATCAATGAAGCAAACCTTAAGCAATTGATTCGATCGATGCAACGCGAATAGACACGCTCTTTTCCTTCTATCACGCTTCTTTGCTGATTGCGCATGCTATTTGCTAATTTGAGAATGGCCACAGTTGAATAGCCAACCTGCCAGTCCCTGAGAAGACGATTTGGTCTTGCTCTTTTTGCGGATAAAGTCTGGAAGTAAAGGTATACTCCCCATTGTTTATGAACACTTCCATCGATGAAGTGTCCATAAACAATTGGATCTGTCGTAATTCTGATAGTTGAATGCTTCTTTTTTTGCGTCCATAGCCGGAAGGCCCATGAGAAAGAGTAAAAATATGGCCATCATAAGAGAGAATCGTGTCTTGGCGCAAGAGAAGCTGCAGGTTTTTTGTCTGTTGGGTTAGCTCTACCTGCAGTTCGTAGACCTCTCCAGCTAATTTTGGAGCAGTAAAGCTATCCTTTAACTCGACATTCCAGAAGAAAGGCTTTCCACGTAATTTTTGATATTCTGGCAATGGTTGTTGGATCAATCGTTGCCCATTGAAGCTCAGTTCTCGCGGCAATGTCGCCGCATGCTGCCATCCTCGAGTAACAGTGGGATTCGAGTATTCAGGACTTGTGTCCCCTAGTCCCATCCAGCCCCATAACAATCTGCGCCCTTTTTGATCCAAGAACGTTTGCGGAGCATAAAAATCAAACCCTCGATCCAATTCCACGAAATCCGATGTTGGCTTAAATTTCAAATTTTTCCAATCTACTTCCCCTAATAAGTAGCCAGACTGGTATAAATTATTGAAAGCATAAGCTTGCGGATCTACTCCCTGTGGTGAAAAAAGTAAAATATCTTGTCCGTCAAGTTGAAAGAAATCGGGACATTCCCACATATAACCAAGGGAATAATCATCCCCTAAAAATATCCCTTGATAGGTCCATTGTGAAAGATCCTCTGACTGATAAATCAAAATCTTTCCTTCACTTTCCCGAGTTCGAGCCCCTAAGATCATATAGTAACGGCCCTCTTTTTCAAATACTTTTGGATCACGGATATGATCGGTAAACCCTGCAGGATATGCTTCATGCGGGATCACTACTTCTTGTTTTTCAATCGAATAACCATCACTAATCACATGGACCGTATTTTGCTCTCTGCCACTAAAAGTATAATCATGGTCCCCTTCGTTTTTCACATTTCCTGTATAAAAGAAATGGATCTGATCATCCTTTACAATCGCACTGCCAGAAAATACACCATTTCGATCATACGAATGTTCTGGTGAGAGAAAAATTGCTTCTTCTTTGAAGTCTACCAAATTGGTTGACGTTTTATGTCCCCAATGGGGTGCTTCTTTTCCTGCAGGATTTTGAGGAACATATTGATGGTAGAAATGATAAACCCCATTAAACTGACAAAGCCCATTGGGATCATTCATCCACCCAGTTTCCGGCATTAAATGAAAGTACAGTCGCCAGTTATCCTGAGCGATCTTTGCTTTTAGTTCCGATTGTTGTTCCAGCTCTTGCCAGGCTTCTTTTGCACGCAAATCCATCCACCACTTTCTTCTCTACAATTTTTCCATTAATTCTCGGTTGCGCTTAACGTTTGAAGGTCATCCTCAATCGTTGTTTCTTCATTCAATTCATCGGAAATCTTTCTCCGCTGCAGTTGGACGCAGGCAAAGCCCACACTAAACGCAATGAGGATCACTGCAATGTATTTCAACATGGCGCCGAAATCTCCTGTATACAACAACAAACCAGGAATAAATGTAATGCCCATTCCTGTTGCTGCCAATTGAAAAACATACGTCATCAAGCCGCCGATGGCCCCCCCAACCATGCCAGAAGCAAAAATACGCAAGGACCGAAGATTGATCCCAAACAATAATGGTTCCGTGATCCCAAACAAGGTTGGTACAGCTGCACTAATGGCATTCGAGCGTTTGACTTTGTTTCGGTAAAGAAAAGCAGCTGCGATTGCTGCCCCAAATTGTCCTGCCATACTCGCTGTTCCTAGAACTTGCAAGACATTCTCTCCTGAAGTATTTAATAAACCAAGTTCGATGATGCTCAATGAATGATGCAAACCGGTGATAACAATCAATTGCTGAACCGCTGCATATAAGATATAGCCAATACCAAAAGGCGCTTGTACGAGGTAAACAATGCCGTTGATCACTGCTTTTTCTGCAACTTGCAAAATGGGACCTAATGCAAATAAAACTAATGTCAGCGTCACTACGATAGTCAGAAATGGAGTGACGACTAAATCCATCATTTGTGGAACAAATTTTCTAAATCCTTTTTCTAATTTGGAAACAAGCCAACCAACAATAATTGCGGGGAAAATCGAACCTTGATACCCTGAAATAGAAAGACCGAATAAATGAAGCGGCTGTGCATCGCCACTAGCAACTGCCCAAGCATTGGGTAACTGAGGTGCTACCATCATCAAACCAACAACGATCCCGATGATCGGATTACCGCCAAATTTTTTGGTGGCACTATAAGCAATCAATACAGGTAAGAAAGCAAAGGCTGTATCTGTCAGCATTTCAAAGAGCGCATACCAGTCCGCACTAAAAGGAACCCCTAATTCAACTAGCAGACCACGGATCCCCATCAAAAGTCCAGTTGTAACTAATGCCGGAATCAATGGCACCAACACATCAGAAAGAGTACGAACAACTTTCTGAACAGGCGTCAGATTGGAATAAACATCTTCTTTAAAGGCTGTCTGCTGCTCACCATCTTTACCCATTGTTTGAGCAAAAGCCTCATAAACTTCATTTACTTTTCCAGTCCCAAAAATAAACTGATGCTGTCCTGTATTAAAGAAATAACCTTTGCTTTCAGAAATGTTTTCTGCCTTCTTTTTGTCTAGCAACGCATCATTTTTCAAAATAATGCGTAGTCGAGTGGCACAATGCTCATAATTTTTAACGTTTTCCTTACCACCCACTGCTTGGAGCAACTGATCAATGATTTTCTGATCTTTCATTTTAATTTTCCTCCATTTCAACTCACTTTATTTTGTGGAACCGGTTCTACAAGAAGGATAACAGAAACCGTTTGCAAAATCAACCCGTTTTATCAAAAAAAAAAGACTGTGACAAAATCATCATCCAACAAGTTAAACCGAATCATATGCTATTGCGATAGTTTCCTCGGACTTTTGCGACGAGGAGCCACTGCACCGCAGGAGCAATAATAGAGACTGTGACAAAGTCATCATCCAACAAGTTAAACCGAATCATATGCTATTGCGATAGATTCCTCGGACTTTTGCGACGAGGAGCCACTGTACCGCAGGAGCAATAATAGTTAAGGTTCGGATAGTGTTACTTGTCGGAGACTTATGGCACAGTCCCTTTCACGAATCATTATGGTATTTGTTCTATGGGAATCGTTGATTGTTTGATCACCAGTTGATTCGGTAACTTAATCAATTCTGGCACTTGAACTTTTTGGATCAACTTCTGGATCGTTTCCACCGCATCGACACCTAACTGGTGGTAAGGATAGTGAGTGGTCGTGATCGTCGGAAAGACATAATCCGTCGAATCATATCCACCGAAGCCGCTAAGGGAGAAATCCTCCGGCACTCGCAAGCCTAACTCATGCGCGGCTTTCAATACGGCAACAGCAATGTTGTCTGTGGCACAGGCTAAATAGGTCGCTTGATTCTCTTTTAGAAATAAGCGAGCTTTTTGATAGGTTTCACTTCTGGAAAAAGACGTTTCGATGAAAGATAATTTGGTCCCTTCCATTTGAGCGACCACATCCGTAAAGCCTTTTTTTCTCAAGATCCCTACTGCTTCGTCTTTTTCAGTCACTCCGATAAACAAAAAAGACCGATGGCCGAGTTCAATTGCATACTCTGCCAGTTTCTCTCCCGCACGATAATCATCATGGACAATCGAATGGACTCCTTGTAAGTGTTGACCCAACATCAGTACAGGAACGGTCAATTGCTGCAAGACTTGTGCTAGCTCACTCGTGATCTCTCTAGCCAGCATAATGATACCAGCAACCTTTTGCTTGACCAGCATCTCAATATTTTCTAATTCGCGTTGTTCATTTTGATTAGAATTCGTGATTAACAATTGATACCCATTCTTTCGAGCTGTTTCATCGATCCCTTCTAACACACTGTTGGTGGAAGGAGAATCCAGCCTAGGAATGATCACTCCCAACAGTTTTGTGTCTTGTGCTTTTAAACTGCGGGCAAACGTATTGGGCCGATAGCCGGTCTCTTCAATAATTGCATCAATTTTTTTACGTGTTTGCTCGCTAACATAGCCATTATTCAAATAGCGGGAAACGGTGCTTTTCGCAACGCCTGCTTTTTCAGCGATATCTTTAATCGTTACCGTTACCATAGTCACCCTACTTTGCTTTTTCTTTTATTATACCAAGAACTGAAACAAAAATAAGCACTGATTCTCTTTCGGATGCCATTCACTTCATGAAAAGATAGGAAGCCACAAAAAAAGATGCTTGCTACTCATGAAAGAGCCAGCAAGCATCCGTTTATTTCTCGTGATCAAACGTTCAAGATCCACATAAAACCAATAAATACAAAGAATAACACATACATGATCGGTGAGACTTCTTTACCACGTTTGGCCGCAATCATTGTAATTGGATAGAAAATGAAACCTAGTGCGATCCCGTCAGAAATACTATAAGTCAAAGGCATGCCTAATAAAATCAGAAAAGAAGGAATCGCGATTTCCATTTCATGCCATTTGATTTCTTTTAGTGATTGCGCCATCAGTACTCCGACAACAATCAATGCTGGTGCTGTAACCTGAGAGGTCACTACTGATAAAAGCGGAGAAAAGAATAGACCAAACAAAAAGAAAATACCTGTGGTCACAGCTGTTAGTCCAGAACGACCGCCGACAGCGATCCCTGCTGAAGATTCCACATATGCGCCTACTGGAGAAGTTCCTAGTAATGATCCTGCCAACATCGCTGTCGAATCAGACGCTAATGCTTTCCCCACTCGAGGCATCTTATTGTCTTTCATGAAACCTGCTTGATTGGCTAAACCAACTAACGTACCGGCAGTATCAAAGAAAGTGACTAGTAAGAATGTTAGGACAACGACCCACATTTGCAATGTGTTGATGTCACCGACATGCTTCAATGCGACTAAAAAAGTCGACGACATACTAGGTGCTGCCGAAACGATCGAACTTGGTGCGTGGATCAAACCTGTCACTAAACCAAGAATGGTCGTCGCTGCCATCCCAATGAAAATCCCGCCAGGTACTCGACGAACCATCAACACAGCCGTAATGACCAAGCCAAAGATCGTTAACCATGTCGTACCTACACTCAATGATCCTAAGGCAACTAACGTTGAATCGTCGGAAACAATGATCCCACCTTCACTAAGACCAAGGAAAGCAATGAACAAGCCTATCCCACCAGAAATAGCATATTTCAAGTCGGAAGGAATCGCATCAATGATCATTTCACGAAGTTTAAAAATCGTGATTGCAATAAAAATCAGCGAAGCGACAAAAACACCGGCTAGTGCCGTTTGCCAAGGCACACCCATCCCGATACAGACTGAATAAGAAAAGAACGCGTTGATTCCTAACGCAGGAGCTGTCGCAATCGGGTATTTTGCCAAGACTCCCATCAAAATACATCCGAGGGCACTTGCTAATGCTGTGGCTGTAAAGACCGCTCCCTCATCCATACCAGAAGCACCAAGGACCGTTGGATTGACAAAAAGAATATAGGCCATTGAAATAAATGTCGTGAATCCAGCCAAGAGTTCCCGCTTGATGGTCGTGTTGAGCTCATCAAGCCCAAAATAAGAGTGAAGCACATTTTTCATTTTTTGAATCCTCCATTATTCAGATAGGCGCGATTATTTTCCCTCTGAATCCTTAATAAAACAACGAAATCAATGATATACCAACTTTTCCTCCAAGTAAATAAACTTTTCTAAAAATTTCAGAACTATTTTCATTTTCATTTAAGATGCTAAAACCGCTTATTTCCCATACACAGTGCCTCATACTCGTTATGCTTCGATTGTACCACTTGAATAGTAAAAACAAAAAAAGTCTGTACTGTCAGAAACAAAAATAGGCAGCCAAAGAACGATCATCTTTTCCGCAGAAAAGCCAATCCTACCTGACAGAAAGATCCTATCAGGATTTCTTTTGCTGACCTATTGGTTAAACTGTTTTTGTGAATGATCAATCCACAAAATTTTGCTCTTCCTCAATCAAAATCTTTAATTGTTCTGCTGTCGTTCGTTTCATTGACAACGGCGGCAACTCTTCCAACGTAAAAAAGCCACTGGCAGAGGTTTCACTGTTCGTCACAAAAGAACCTTCTTTGATCGAACAGGCAAAAACTAATTTATAATATTGAAACAATTGTGGAATGTCTTTGCGCAGATTAGTATCAAATACTGCACAAAGTTTGTCAACTTCAACAACTAATCCTGTCTCTTCCAACACTTCTTTTATAACGTTTTCTTTGGGTGAGAAACCGACTTCTGCATAGCCACCAGGTAAAGACCACTCTTTTGTATGAATGTCTTCCACTAATAAGACTTTGTTATCCTGACGAATCAATGCTCGAACATCAACTTTTGGTGTTGGATACCCCTCATTGGCATCTAGCACAAGTTTAAGCGTATCGGTTGTTTCTTTCGTCGATCGGCTCATCAATTCCACTAGAATTTCTTTCATTTCGACATAACGCTCTTGATCATAAATATCCTTGCCATAATAGATCCCAGCATCAGCGATTGCTAGCAATCGCTGATACTTCTCAAAAATCTCCTGCATCTGCTCCCCTCGCTTTGTGGTCTGTCATTCTCTCTTTATGATAAAGCAAATCCTGGCAGATAGAAAGCCAGACAGCTCTAATTTCTAAAGTCAGCTGGCATTGTTCAACAAGCAATCATTCTTTGCGATAGATCATGCTTTGCTGGATTTGCTTTAACGCAAAATCCATGAGAAAAATCAATCCCATAGCCAATAAACTACCGATCAATGTTCCCGAGAAACGCCAAGGAATCAGATGGAGTGGTACAAAACTACTGCCGATAGTCATCAAAAGCAGCACTTGCGGATTGGTAAAGAAGTTGGCGATCGTATAATTGACAGGCATGAAATATTCCGTCAATACATTCAATACAATCAAAATAGCAGCTTTTGCTTCTAATGGTAAATCCAGTGCCATGAGTAAGAAACCTAATAAGAGACCAACTATTCCTCCTAGCACACGACCGATTGTCCTTTTTTTGATGTTTTCCATATGTTCGCCAGCGAGTACCGCGGCTGCAGAAATCAAGATCCAATAACCATTGCTTGCTCTCAACAGATATCCACTATAAGTAGCAATAAATAAAATCATCGAAAAATGCATCGCTTTTAGGATCATTTCCGGTTGGTGGTAAAGAGCGACATAATACTTATCTTTGAGAGAAAGCTGCTGAAAGCGATCTTTGGGTAAATGAAAAGGCAGCCTTTCTGCAGCGGAAATCAGCAACCCGGCCGCCAGAGAACCTACGATTCCATAAAGAAGATAGGAGCTTTGATGAAGAATCGCCAGTAAAGCATCTGTCACATTCTGTGTTTGATGGTGAAAATTGAATCCCGTTGCGTAGAGCATCAGTACAAAGAAATAATCTGGTTTTGGCAAGCGGTAGATTTTGGAAAGTAAAAAAGCCGTGAAGGATAAGCAGCCGATAATAAACGGTGCACTCCAAGGAATCAATGAAGTAATCGCCCCTAAAATAAAGGCACTCAACAATGCAAAACCGTGGATCAGGATTGCTTTTAAATTGTAACTGAAGGAACGGTGCTGAAAAGCCAAATAAGAAAAAGCTCCCATGGCTCCAACAGAACAAATCATGGGGTCTTTGGAAAGAATCCCAGTAATCAAAGGAACGCCCATTGCGATGCCAGAGCCCAATGGACGTAATAGTTTGGTAGTTAAATTCATGACATTCCTCCTCTAGCCCCTATTGGGAGCGACATCTTTTATAAGTGGTTGTTTGGGAAAAAATTAGTATGTAAATGATCAGAAGAAAACAAGATCTTCAATGAAAAACACGGCATAACTGATGAAGCAAGCTATAGAAGATGAAAGATTTTTAACAATGGAAAAACAAGCAGCGACTTTCTAGCAGAGAAGCAACGGCCTCCCTATCAATTATAGGAATGAAAATCGAAATATGCAAATTTTTCAAGAAAGTTTCGTGAATCACTTGATCTCAGTTAATCTATCAGAAAAGACGATGCTCTCTCATTGCCGTCAATTATGCGGTTCAAGTGATATAAAAAAGATCAAAACTATTCTGGAGCAAACAAGAAGTTGCACTCAGTTAGTTTTGATCGAATCATTTTATTCCTCTATCTCCTTTAGGATAGGAAAAATTTAGTCCTCTTTTATTTTACAGATGCACTAGAAACAGCATCGACTACGACAGCCTCTGACGCACCAGTTGTCGTAGCTGACTCTGCGTTATCTTCATGGACAGAAGCACTGGTAACAGCATCTGAGTTCTCGTGAACAGAAGCGCTAGAGACAGCATCTTCGTTTCCCACCAATTTTTGACCGGTTTGTTGCAGATACCATTCAATGATTGGTTTGAAATCTAGAATATACTCGTTGATACCTGCATATTCGCCATTTTCATCATGCATGGCTTGGTAATTGTGGACAATGTATTTCTCTGGAACCTGTTTTGGTACATGAACCCGAACAGCATCTGTAGCGCCGCTGCGCAATTGTTGGATCACCCATTCCACATTTTTATATGATTTTTCAGGGTGACAGTTTGCTAATGGATTGCCCACCTGACCGGGAACACGAGCTGCCAACATTTCATGGGCTTCTTGACGCAAGTTATAATACAAGAATTGATTATTGCTATCCGCAAAGGTCAACTCCATCGGCATTGAATCTAAAAAGTAATTGATTTGATCGACGGTCAATAATCCACGATTTAACTGAACATAAGTATTTCCAGAAACGGCCCCTACTGCTTCTGCAGCTTTCTCAAGCCATTGATCATCAGACATATCAACGCCTTCCACCGTTGTAGCGATCTTCCCAGTCGCATGTAAATCTTCTGGTGGCAATTGTTTAGGTCCAGCTAATGCAGAGACTACGTTAATAAATTTGACGAAGCTTGCTAACGTGCTGCCTAAAAAATCAATTGTTCGTTGATCGATCAGATTCCCATCTTCATCAAAAGCTTCTTTTGACTTTCCTAGTAAAAACTCATTCCCCGGCATCACAAGTGCATTGACTCCTGGGGCATCCAAGATTTGACGCAAATGCAACTGTGATCTGGAAGTTCCTTGATCATAATACGAAGCACCCACGACCATTACTGGCTTATTTTCAAGAGGATGAATCTTAAATGAAAGCCATTCCAAGACACTTTTCAGGCCTGCTGGTACTGTATGATTGTGTTCTGGTGTAGCAATGATTACGCCATCGGCTAAAATGATTTTTCGATTTAGTTGCTGGATCTCTGGACTGTTCGTTTGATCATCATCTTGATTGAATAATGGCAAATCTTTGATTTCGACAAGTTCCAAAGTAAAAAGTTCGGTGAATTGTTTTTTGATGAATGTTAATAATTTTCGATTGGTTGAAACTTCTGCTGTTGATCCGACGATACCGATTAATTTCATCTTTTCTATCTCCTATCGCAATTAAATGGTTTCCCAAGAAAAATTTTCTGCTTCACGTTTATTGGCTTGATGGGCATGTTGTAACTGACTTGTGATCGTCACAAACAAGAGAAAATCACTGAATAGTTCCCGCAATTTTGTTACTTGCTCTTCATCTTTCAGGCGTCCTTGTTCATCAAAAGCTTGCAATGAATGCCCCAAAAGAAATTCTGAACTTGGCATGATCCGTGCTTTTAATTCCGGTGAATCTAAAATCTGCCGCAAATGAGCCTGTGCTCTGGAAGACCCTAGTGTGCCATACGACGCCCCTGTGATCATAACGGGCTTATCAACAAAAGGAAAAATACCATAAGAAAGCCAATTCAAGGCATTGATCAGCGAAGCTGGAACGGCGTGGTCATATTCTGGGGTACTGATAATCACGCCATCAGCAGCTTCAATTTTTTCTGCAATCCTTCTGACTGCTTCCGGCAACTCATGGTCTTCCGGCTTATTGAATAAGGGAAGACCGGCGATTTCGACAAGTTCGATCTCCGCTTCACTAGCAAAAAAGTTTTTCATGAAGTTTAACAAATCGCGATTCGTTGATCGTGATGAGTTGGTTCCTACTAAGCCTATAAATTTCATTTTTTATTCTTCCTTTCCAAAATAATTTTCTTTGATCCCTGACGTGTGGCAGACCCGATTCTCCCTTGTGACAAAGATTCCTTCGATTCCGGTCTGAGCTTTCAATTGATCCACCACTTGAACGATCGGTTTACCAAATAAACGAGTTGTCCAGATTTCTCCTTCCAACGATGACTTAGAAACAATGGTCAGACTCGCTAAGTCACTTTTGGTTGGAAAGCCTGTTTTTGGATCAATGATGTGATGATAAACGGATGCTCCTTGCTGTAAATAGCGTTCATAGATACCAGAAGTCACAAGAGAGGCATTCTTGACTTTGATGATCTCCAATGATTGCTGCCTTGTTCCTTGGGGGTCTCTGATACCGATACGCCAAAAACCATCCTGATGTTTAGGAGACGCGCCATAGGTCACGATATTACCGCCTAAATTGATCAAAGCATAAACAGCATGGTTCTGATGACAGTACATTCGTAATTTATCAGCAATGTAGCCCTTAGCTAATGAACCGAGGTCTAGCAGCATTCCCTGTTTTTCCAAGAAGACACTTTGCTCTTCCTCATTCAGACGAATTTGTTGCGGGTCTGTCAATGGCAATAGTGCAGTTACTTCTGAGGGTGTGAGGACTTTTGCATCCGTAAATCCGATCCGCCATCTTTGGACAAGAGGACCAATCGCAATATTCAAGTGACTGTCTGCTGCACAACTATGATATTTGCCGATTTTGATCAGCTCATAAAGTTCTGGATCGACGACCACAGGATGTTGACCAGCTGCGTGATTCACCGCCATCAATTCTGAGTGGGGATCGTTTGCGCTAAATCGTGTTTCATATTCATGCAGCAGGCGTTCTAATTCTGATAGTAACCACATTGGATCGTTATGGGCAACTTGTAATGTGATGGTTGTACCCATTCTATGAATGACCCTTGTTTCTTCTCGAAAAAAGTTTTCACCCATTTGTATCCCTTCTTTGATTCCAAAAATCAAACGACTCGCTAGCGAACCATCATTTTTGTTAGTATTTTCACAATCAGAGAATACTCCTTTAAAACATTTTTGTCAATATAATTATATATTTTTTTATATACAAAGCCGCGCTAATCTTATATAAAAAAAGAACAACCTTCGATCTTTCGTTGCTAGATCAAAGGTTGTTCCCTATAAAACGGATCAAAAATAACGACTCATTTTCATTTGCTTTAGTCATGCATCATTATAGCTGTTTTTTCATCTGATTTAACTCATTGATCAACAGCCGATTTTTGTTGATTTTTGCAAACGCAAGTGCATCTTGTATCAATTCTAGAATGACAGAAGCTGGTTCGCCGGCAGCTTGGGCATTTTTGGCCAACTGTGCAGCTGCACGGGCCAGATAATAGGTCAAATGATTCTCTGAGCAAATGGCGATCGCATAATTTAATAGTGCGTTGCTGGTTTCAAGATCATTCGTTTGCGCGTAAAAAACCCCGCAATGGAAAACGATATTCAAAACGCGCCAGATGTCTTCCGTTGTTTGGATGGGATACGTATAAATTTCGCTAAATACTTTATCGAAATATACTTCCGCTTTTTCCAACTCAGCTTCACGCGCATAAGCGATGCCGATCCCCGTGTAGGCCAGCAGTTGAAATACTGTGTCGGTCGTCTTTGACATCAGCAATTGATCAAAATGGAACAAGACATCCGTGAACGGCGCCTGGTTAAAAACCATCTCGAATCCTTTAAGATAATAATAACGAGCTCTTAAATCGGCGTCTTTGATCGTTTTGGGATCGATTTTCTCCAAAATTTGAGCCAATTGTTCAAATTCACTGGTAATCAGCGAAAATTCAGCTTTTTCTAGTTGTTCATCTAGTTGTGAATTCACCACATTGATTGAAGAAAAAAGATCCACTAAAGGCAGATTGATTCGATTGCATAACTTGATCAATATTTTCAAGGAAGGGACTTGTCCATTATTTTCAAACCTGCTCAGAGTTGCTTGTGTGCAAATACCCTCTGAAAGTTCTTTTTGTGACATCCCGGCAGCCTTTCGTGCTGCAATAAATTTCTCTACATTCAATTGCCTTTCCCCTCTCTGCTTCAACAATGGCAGCCATTCAGTATCGATATGATTTTAGCATGTTTTTTTGAAAACAGGCACCCTCTTTTGATTTTATTTTTTCCTTGTGAAGGGGAAGACTCTATGGAACAATCACTTTTCTGAGAAATCGCCTTTTACAACAGCCCGCTGGGTTTGATAGATTCCTTTCTCTTTTCCTGTACGTATCTCGGCTAGCTTTGTTTCGATCATTTTCATAATTTTGTTCAAGTTTTGAGGGTCTGCTACAAAATCTAGTTCATCCCCATCGATCTGCATTTTCGGACAGACATCAAAATTTTCATACCAAGCATCATACCGTTCGTTCAACAATTTGTAGTAATCATACAAACTTGGATCATTTGCCACCTGTTCATACGAACGTCCTCGCTTACCGATCCGATCGATCATAGTCTCCAAAGAAACTTTGATGTGGATCATCAAGTCTGGTTGTTTCATTGGGGCGGAGTCTTCCAACTCACGCAGCATCGTGTTCAATAAATTGTCGTATTGCTCGACTTCCATTGGTGAGATCCTTCCAAGATCTGCATTCAAATGAAACATCATGCTGTCTTCATAAATCGAACGGTCGATCACATTGTCATCGTGAGACAAGGCTTCCCGCATTGCAAGAAAACTTTTATTCAAAAAAAAGATTTGCAACAAAAAAGCATATCTTTCTGGATTTGAGTAGAACAATGGTAACACATCGTTGTCCTCAACATTTTCATAAAATGGTTTTGAAGCCATTTCCTTCGATAAAAAATCGGTCAAACTACTTTTGCCTGCTCCAATCGTTCCTGCTATCAATAACACATGCATCCATCCTTCTTACTAAAATATCGTTGAGCCATCCTTGTCTCGCTTTTTCCCTCACTGATAAACCTAACACTGAAGCTGGTTCAAAACGTAGGCGTATCTTTACATAGCATTTGGTTAGCAGCAAAATACTCATAAAAGACCTTGTTTACTGATTTCTCTTTGATAACAAAAGATTTCTCGCGACTAATGTCTCAGTGGCAACCTCTCTAGTGTATCAAATCCAGCACGTATTACAAGATTGAAGGTCCTTTTTCCAATAACGGGCACTCTTCTGCTAACAGGTTGTCGTCTAAACTCGTGCGTTTCTCAGAGTCTTAATGGCGGATTCTTTATGCTTGTTTGCCTCACTTCGACACAAATCCCTGCTAAACGATTATGACAAAAACAGCGCTCCTTCCAAACTTCAAGATCCATTTTACCTAATCTTTAAAAAAAGTAAATACAATATATAGTGAACAGAGTGTAAGAAAAAGATTAAAAAATACTATATATTGTGAAGTAATGGTATCTAAAGGAAGGAAATATTCAGTCACTGCAGCTGATTTTGTTATTCATCCTTTCCCCCAAAAAACACAACACCTGCTCTCCTATCAGAAAAAAGAGCAGGTGTTGTGTTTAAAATGTTGCTATTCCACTTCAATGGATCAGCAATCAGTCGTTTTTGTCCCCTTGAATCAAAAAACAAACTCTAGCTAGGATATATCCTTTGTGTCAGTGAACTGATTTCCGCCTCTTTCCACTAAAGAATATCTTTCCATGATCCTTAACGTAAGATTTCGATCGTTTTCTCGATTTTAACCGTTACACGACCGTTCTTGATCACATAAACCCGTTCGGGAATATCAATCAATGCATTGCTTTTCGACTTTGTATCTAACAATACAAGATCGGCTTTTTTACCAACAGCTAATCCATAATCAGCTAGTTTCAACGCTTTCGCCGTGTTGGTAGTGATCATCGGTAAAACCGTCGGCAAGTCGGAAGCCCCACCTAAGTGGGCAACTGGAACAGCTAGCATCGCAATCTGAATCAAGTCCCCATTCCCATAAGGTGTGAAGGCATTGCGGATGTTGTTGCTTCCTAAGCAGATATTTACACCACCATCTCTTAGTTTGCGAATCGGAGTGACTGCACGACGCACATTATAAGGATCGTTTCTCGCCCCTAAATGAAGATCGGTGGCAGGCAATGGCATGACATTGATTTGTGCTTCCGCCATCAATGAGATGACTTCTGCTAATTTTTCAGGCGGCATCGCATGCAACGCGGTCAAATGACCTACGGAGACACGCCCATGATAGCCTTCTTTAATGGTCTTCTCACACAGATAAACAATTGATGTCTCATCCGCTTCATCGGCGAAATCTTGATGGAGATCAATGTCTTTATCAAACTGTTTGGCAATCGAAAAAACCAAATCAATATGCTCATTGGCTGGTGCATCATTATAAGGAATTCCTCCTACAACGTCGGCACCTTTTTCCATTGCTTCGATCATCATCTTATCAGTACCAGGCGCCTTGAAGATTCCTTCTTGGGGAAATGCGACAACTTGCATATCAATCAAATCCTTGTATTCTTCTTTTAATCGCATGATTGTATCAAAGCCCGTAAATCCTTGGGCTGGATCAAACTCTGCATGAGTCCGCACAGCTGTCGTACCATGAACGATCAGCATCTCAAGTGCTTGTTTTGCCCGTTGGTATATGTCTTCCTCTGTGAAAGTTGGCTTTAATTTTGCAGTAACCGCGATAGCTTCTTGCAGTGTGCCGGAATTGTTGGGTTCACGGTCAGCGATCAATGCTTTATCCAAATGAATATGGCTTTCTACAAGACCGGGAATCAGCACTCGTCCATTGGCTTCGATGGTCTCATTTGCAACTGTTTCGATGGATGGTGCGATCTCGACGATTTTGCCAGCAGTAATGCCAACGTCTTTTAACTCTTCTCCATCCTCGATTCTTGCTTGTTTAATTAGTAGATCCATTTCTTTTCCTCCCTCTTACTTACCCAAAAATCAAACCAATGAACAACAATATAATTGAAGCAAGACTTAGCCATTTCACATTTCCTTTGACCACATCCAAAATGGGGATTTGGAATCCTGAAGATAATGCTTGCATCGTGATGTTGACGAAACTCATTTGACTGCCTAAGCCCACGCCCATTGTGACAAAACCTAAAGCAATCGGTGGGAATCCTAGGGAAACGGCGACTGGCAAAACAAGTGTCAACACTGAGCCCACATACGCTCCGGCAGGAATGCCAATCAAGACTCCGGTTAAAATCGCCACAGGTACTACAACAAATTCCGGTGCATTTTGAGCTACCCCAGCAATGACGGCAAACGTTCCTGTTTGCGCAATGATATTGATGAATGCCAAGAAGATTCCCACTTGAAAAAGACGAGTCAGAATATACGTTGATCCATCTACCATTGCTTCCACCGATTGATTCATTGAAAAATCAGTACATAAGTAAATCAATGCTAATGTGATCACCATATAAACAAGCGGTGTGAAGAAAACAAAACCAATCAACTCATTGACTAGCGGGCCGAATATAACTGCAAAAAGCAAGAAAATCGCTGGTAATGTGATTTTGAACAACTCGCCATTACTTTTTGTTTCATATTCATTTTCTGCAGAAGCTTTAAAGCCGATGTGACGGCGCTTCGTTCCCCAAAAAGCCAAAGCGATAGCTAACACGACAAACAACAACCAAAAAGGACGCATCTCAACAACATAAGAAGAAACGCTAAAGCCGCCCAGTTTGGAAACAATACTTGATTCTAAGGAGGCAGGAGAAGTTGTAAATGAAACAGCTGCCGCTAGCGACATGGCTGCAATCAATTCTGGAACCACTCCCACTGCTGCAAAGGCCAGTGGTGCGATCACCATTGCACTGCCGCCGCCAATTCCAGACATATAAGTAGCTGCTGCAAGCAAAATGACAATAAATGCAGAAACATATTCTACCTTGCCTCTTGTTCCTCGTTTAGCCAAAGTCAAAGCTGCCGTATAGCTTCCCGCTTTGAAAACAGCCATTGCCACAGCAGAATTGATGATGGGGACAGTGATACTCAACATCGTTGGCACAGCTTCCAGCAGTTGCGTATTGGCTTCTGCTAAACTGATCCCTCCGATGATCATTGCTAGTATACCAGCAACCAGTCCAGCAATGATCATATCTACCTTTCTAAATAAAAGAACTAAAACCAAGACCAATGGAACTAAAACCAAAATAGCTTTAAATCCTGTTGGTGCAACGATTTGGTCAATTGCTTCTTCAGCATGTACAGCAATGCCATAAAACATTCCTACAAACATAGCAGCAAGCAAAAAAACCCATTTTTTAAATGTTTTCATTTTTCCACGTCCTTTTTTGGATAAAAATAAATGCATTGAAAAAAACGAATGATTCAGTCTATTACGTAACTAGCAAAATAGGTTATTCCATTTAGAGAAACTCAAACGGGGCCTGCTTTCTCCTTTCTATAAAACAATTACTGCCGATTACCTATTGAAATCAAAATGAGATCACTCTTAAAAAACTACCCCTTTCACTACTTGCTATTCAGCTACAAGTTCTCTGAGCCACTCCTCCCTAAGAATCATTCACTGCACTGTCCACTACTAATAAACGGCCACCAGATGCCGTTGGTGAATCCTTTGAAGTTGTCGGACATACAAATACACCGCTTTTTTGTGGGAATGATTCTTCCTTTTCTCCTTTTCTGCCTATCTTCCTGTTTTCTATTTTACGCGAATGTGAATCCGCTTTCTTTAGACGTTATTCTAAAAAAAACGATCTTTTTTTAGCCGATTGTCTAAATCATTTGCATCAAAGTGAAACAAAAGCGGCTGTTCTGCCTATTCTGACCAGCCACTTTTATCAATTATCTGGTTCCACTGAAGAATCGCTTAATCCGCTGATAGGCCAGCAATTGTTTGCGGGCACGTTGAATCCGGCGATACCGATGAGGATTTTTTTGGTAAAACCCTTGATGGTAATTCTCGGCTGGCCAGAAAGTCGTGGCTGGTCTAATCTCTGTGATGATTGGTTTTGCGTAATGACCTGACCTTTGCAGCTGTTCTTTTGACGCTTCAGCAATCGCTTGTTGCTGCGGATCTCCGACAAAAATGATTGGTCGGTACTGCTTTCCCCGATCTTGAAACTGTCCACCAGCATCTGTGGGATCCGTCAACTGCCAATACAATGAGACTAGCTCCTCATACGTAATCAACCGATTGTCAAAAATGATTTCCACTGCTTCTACATGTCCGCTTAACCCGCTACTGACTTGATCGTACGTGGGCTGCGGGATATTCCCGCCGGTATATCCTGAAAGAACAGAAGTGATCCCTGTTTTCTGTTCAAAAGGCTCCACCATACACCAAAAACAACCCCCCGCAAAAATGGCTGTTTCTTGATGACTCCAGTCAGTGATTTGATGTGTCTTTGTTTTTTGAGTTGTTTGAGTTGTTTCTATCCCTCTTAACTGATCATAAAAATCCTGTAAATCCGGTGTCAAGTTGCCTCGAAGTGCCAATGGTCGCAAAGCAGCTTCCAACTCTGATAGGACATTTTTTTGTTCTTGTCCGGATTCTAACCGATCTCGGGCTGCCAACAACTGGGATCGTTCCCAATCTCTTGTCCCTGGATTGATGATCAAATTGTAAAGCTGACTTAATCGTTCCTCGTCCATCCTTCTCATCCTCTCTGCCAGCAAAACTTTGAAGTGTTCCATCCTCTTGCAATTACTTGAAATGATTTATATGCAAATTACCATATTTCCTTCATCTGGCCTACTGATTCGCTTTCTGACCAAAGAAAAAATTCTCTGAATGACAAAAAAACCGAACAAATAGCGGTACAGACCATCAACATAGGAGGGTCTGAAATTCCTGTAGAACAGAAATCAGCTATCGTTCAGTTCGAGGTATTTTGCTGTTTGGTTATCTTAAGAGCATTGTTTATCTTGTTAGTGAAAAATACAATGGACTTAATTCTTCTAATGCTTCAGTCGTCAATCTCTCAACATCTTCGATGCTCTCTGATGGAAACCAAAGTTTGCCGATTTGAAAACTGCGTCCTTGCAGCTTTTCTTCAAGTTGTCTTTGTTTTTGCGGCTCTGAGAGGTATACAGCTAATGGGCAATGATCTTCTAGTTCATGTTCCACCTGTGGCCAAATATAATAATCAGCCAAATTTTTGTCTTTGCTCCATTCTTCAATCTGCCAGCGTAAGTCATTATATGCTGCTAAACTCCCTGAACGTTGGCCACTTTTGTAATGTTGGAACATGAAATAGACTTGATATTGCTTTTGATTGATCAATGCAGCTAGGCAGGCATTTTGATTCGGATGTGCCTCATTCCGATAAGCACACCAAAAATGACTGCGCAAATTCCAACCATTCGTCCAACTCTCAACTTTCGGTTGAAGGTCTGCTGATACATTGGTTGCGACAGTCATTTGGATATGTTTCCATTTTTGCCAGCTCATCTGATAATCCTCTTTCAGCCGCTGAATTGTTTCTGGTGGGTAGATGTCTTTGAGTTGTTTAAAGGCAAATACCTCACGATCGAATAAATCAAAATCTGCCTTAGCAAATTCCATAATGTCACCTTACTTTTAAGCTCTATTTTTTAGTGGTAGTAAACAGCATCTAGGAACAATCCTTGGGAAGGCACTGTCTCTCCGGCTGCTTTTCGGACTTGATTCGTAAATATCTCATCGATCGCCGAAATGTCCATTGTACCCGCACCAATCTCTAAAATCGTCCCGGTGATGATCCGTACCATTTTATAAAGAAAGCCATCTCCTTTAAAGCGAAAACGCAGCATATCTCCTTCTCTTGTGAGTGAGAGTTCCTCGATTGTACGAGTAGTGGATTTTTTGGTCTTTTTTAATGCAGAAAAGCCAATAAAATCATGAGTGCCAATAAACTTCTCACAAGCTGCTTGCATTTTGTCCCAATCAAGCTCTTGCGGACAATGAAAACTCCGATGACGTTCAAATACGGTTGGAATCGGACTATTCCAAACATAATAACTGTATTGTTTGCCGGTCGCATTGTAACGGGCATGGAACCGTTCAGAGGCTTCTGCGACCTCTTTGATGACGATGTCTTGAGGTAGGTAGCGATTCAGGAATTGCAACATTTTTTCGGGGGACAAATCGCTTGCTGTCTTGAAATTGGCTACTTGTCCTCTCGCATGCGTCCCTGCATCTGTACGTCCAGACCCGATGATTTCGATTTTTTCATTTGTCATTTGTGTCAAAATACTTTCAATTTTCTCTTGGATCGTTCGATCAGAATCGCCTAAACGTTGCCACCCCAGATAGCGCTTGCCATCATATTCAATCGTAAGTTTAATATTTCTCATTTATTTTAATTGCTCCTGTCATCAATGATTTACCCCAAAAAAAAACGGGTTCCCTTGCTTATCATAAGGGAACCCGTCACCGGTGTAAATGCTCTAAAGAAGATTTTAGCGATATTTCAAGAAAACAGCCAAAGATTCAAATTTCTGATGTCATTAAAAACTTTTATTTCCCAATCACTAATCTCCTTGTATAGACTGCTTGGCCCGAATGCATGACTGCATCATCGACGATGGAGACGATCCGAGCTTGTCGTGTCACAGCTGGCGTCCAGTTCTCATCAATCACTTCTGATAAGCTAGTTTCATCAATAGACTGAAGGTAATTAACTGCTAACTCGACACTAGCGGAAAGATAATCCACTAATAGTTCTTTTTGATTAACGATTACCTTGGCGGCTTCTTCTGGTGTATGACGCCAATCTTCTGTATCGTCAGGCAAATCCAAAGCAAATCGCTTCGTCCAGTCCGCTAGCCAAAGCGGTTCTTGATCCGCTAATGCGGAAATCTGCAGATCGATTTCGCGAGCGGTATGCCAGATCAGCCAAGTGACTGACTTAATCAGTGGCTCCGGCATCGTGTTCGCTTCCGCGATACTCATTTGCGCCAACGTTTCTTCAAATCGTTCTTGGGCCCGTTGCAATGTCTCGATCGTCAATTGTGTTTCCTTCATGATACTCCCCCTCTTTAGTAAGTGCTTATCTTTACTCTACTACAGAAAAAGGGAGAAGCCAATGAATCAACTTGCTGGTAAAAAGGACTGAAAAATTATTCTTCCGCATAAATTTCTTTGGCTAAATTGAATGCCGACCATGCTTTAGGCCATCCGGCATAGAAAGCCAAGTGTGTGATCAATTCAACGATCTCTGCTTGAGTCACACCATTTTCTTTGGCGATTCGCAAATGAGCTTCTAATTGAGGCACACCTTGTGTCAAAAGGCTGGCAACAGTGATCAAACTACGATCTCTGGCGGACAATTCTTGTTCTCTAGACCACACTTCTCCGAATAATACGTCATCATTCAATGCCGCAAACTGAGGGGCGAAGTCACCTAACCGTTCACTTCCTGCTGTTTGTTTTTTCATTCTCATTGCCTCCTTATTTTTGTAACTGCTGATAGTCTTCCTCCGCCACAGCTTCGAGCCATTCAGGCGTTCCGGCAGTAATAGCCAGATGTTCAAACCAACTATCTTTTGCTGCGCCATGCCAATGCTTGATGCCATCATGGGTGACGACAATATCTCCTGCTGTCAAAAATTGGGCTGGTTTTCCTTCTTCTTGATACCAGCCTTCACCACCAGTAATCAGCAAAATCTGATAACCATCATGATGAATATGCCAATTATTGCGGCAACCTGGCTCAAAAGTTACATTCCCAACGCCAACATTGACCGAGGGGTCTGCAACTAAAGTGTTTAAATAACTTTGTCCAACAAAGTATTGGGCATACGATTCATTTTTTGCGCCACTTGGGAAAATCACGCCATCTTTTACCTCTTCAAATTTTGCCATTGCTTGTCTCCTCCTTGCATACCTCTTTGTCTGATACCATTGTGCCATTTTGTCAGCTTTCACAATCAATAAAGCGGCAATCCTTTCAATAACTTACAAGTTCATGTTACTGCTTGATCCACATAACGTCCAATACTTGTTAAGCTGATTTCTATGCTTGCAAAGCATGCTTGAATTTCTTCAAAAATGTTTGGACTGTCGGCGCCAAAATCGTCTCTTTCCTCCATACCAGAACACAGTTCGTTTCCAGAGGTGGCGAAAAGGGGATGAATTTTGTTTGGTTTTCTCGATGATGAATCGCTCCAGCAATTGCTAAAGCAGCACCAACATTGTTTTCGACCAATAAAAGGACATTAAAAATCAAATTGTATCTCCCGACGATCGTCAACTCTTCTTCAACGAACCCGCCCCACGTGCAAAACATTTCCAAAACTTCTTTACGACTCGAACAAATCAACGGTGTGGTGAGGATGTCTGCAGGTGAGATACTGCTTTGATCAGCCAGCGGGTGTTCATTTGCAACAAAAAGCCCCCAGACTTCTTTCTTAGGCAATGTCAGCCGATTGTATTGATCCGTCGTTGCAGGATCAATCAAAATCGCCACATCAAGCAAGCCTTTATCAAGTTTTTCCAGAATATCATTACTAGTTCCGCTAAAAATAGTAAAAGACACTTGGGGGTGATCAGTAACCATTTCTTCGATGATTTGTGTGAGCAAATAGGAGTTTTCTGCTTCCACACAACCAATCGCAATTTGTCCATTCAGAATCGTCTCCTGATAATTGAACAATTCTTGTTCTGTTTTCTGATTCAATTCAAGAATTTCTTCTGCGCGCTTTTTTAAAAACAGACCTGCTTCTGTTAAATAAAGTTTCTTATTTTGGCGCACAAACAATTCTGTGTGCAAACGCTCTTCAAACTCTCGAATTTGTCTGCTTAAAGTGGGTTGCGTAATGTTCAGCTTTTTAGCTGCTTGGGTAATATTTTGTTCCTCGGCTATTGCTAGAAAATACTTTAATACACGAGTTTCCATCGAAAACTCCTTTCTTCTATGACACAACATTTTTCCTACTGTTATCTCAGATTTTCGGGAAAAGAACGCATCCTTATTTATCTGTAACAACGAATACTAGCTTTATTCTACCACCTAACTAGAAATTCTTGACCGCTATTCGTTTGGTTCATCCAAACAAAAAGGCCCTTCATTCACTGAAGAGAACGAAGGAACCGATAGAATTGATTTTCAGTTGTTTCTAAAGGACGTTTTTATTACAAGTGAATCGGTGTAGCAGTCTTTTGCAGAACATTGTTTAGCGCTTCAATATTTGTACGTCCTTGGGTCTGCAGCCACTCTTTCGCCGCACCTTCTCCCTGAGTCACAAAAGGCTCTACACCGTTTGCCCAGGTTGCTCGTCCACAAAGTACGCCATTGAATTTTGAGCCGGATGTTTTGGCAAACTTCAACGTTTCTTGGAACAACTCAGCTGAAACCCCTGCACTCAAGAAAATATAGGGCAGATCCGTTGCTTCCGCTTGCTCTTTGAAATAAACCGCCGCTTCTTCTTTAGTATAAGCAGCTTCCTCCGCATAGCCCTCTACATAGTTCATATTCACAGGGACTTCCACTTTTAAGACATCAACGCCATAGTATGCTTGCGAAAATTCTCGCATCATATCGTTTACTTTATGAGGCTTTTTCAAAGCATATTCTTTCGAAGTGGTGTCTGGGATAGCAGCATCATAAGAAACCAGTTCTAAGAAAAATGGTAGATTTTCAGCAAGGCATTCCGAACCAATCCGTTCGATAAATGCCTTCTTTTGATCATTGATCTCGTCAGGTTCGTCCACATCATAATAGAGCAAAAACTTACAAGCATCCGCGCCATTTTCTTTTAGCCGTTTCACAGACCAGTTGGACAAAAGATCAGGCAAACGACCCGGAGTTGAAGCATCATAACCGGTTTTCTCGTAGGCTAACAATAATCCAGCTTGTTCATCCCGAACTTGGGCTGCTGGCAATCCGTACTCTGGATCTAGTAAAATTGCTGAGGCATAGGGCGTCAACTCGGCTGACACGATTTTTTTGAAGGCACTGATTTGCTCTGTCGTGACTGAATGGTCTTGGAATCTGCCAATCATTTTTTTCAAAGCCCCTCGTTGATCAATGGCTAAAGCACTAATAATGCCATTTTCATTACATAGCTGTTGGATATATGCTTGCTTATTTGATAATGTCATGCTTTCACTACTTCCTTTTTTAGTTTTCTGCCAGTTTTCCATTTAAAATTTCGGCAATTTCATCAGGAGACTGTGCTTGCTTCAAACAATTTGTCACCTCTTTATGCATCAAAAGCCGTGCCACTTGAGACAATAGTTTCAAATGAGTCGTTCCCGCTTCTGAATCAGGTATAAAAAGAGCAATAATAAAATCAGTTCCTTCCCCATCCAAACTTTTCCAATCGATTTTGCTATTTAATTGGACGATGATGACATTGGCTTCTTCGATACTGTGATCTTTCGCATGAGGGATAGCAAATCCATCCATCATCCCCGTTGTACTCTCCTCTTCTCTTGTTAGCAATTTTCTATAAACAGCAGCTTGATCACTGCTGATGCCTAGAGTAACTGCTTGTGCTGCAAGGAAGGTCATTATTTCGTCTTGTGTCACAAAATCTCGCTTCATAAAAATGTGGTCTGTTTTGATCAACGTCATTTGTCTTCCTCTTTTCTATTCTTTCGCTGTTTCTTTCCATTCATCAGCTGAAACTTCTGCTTCACGTTTTTGTACACTGCGTTTTTGGATGAACCCTAAAATCACTCCACCTATGATCGAGCCAAGTAAAATCGAACCTACCCAAGCAATTTTCCCCGTGACAACCGGCAATACTAAGAAGCCGCCATGAGGAGCAGGAACTTGGACTCCAAACATATAGGTCAAAACCGCTGCGATCGATGAACCCAACATCATCGTAGGCAGAACACGCAGAGGATCTTTGGCTGCAAAGGGAATCGCCCCTTCAGTAATATGCGTTGATCCTAAAATAAAGTTGACTAGCCCTGCATTGCGGTCGTTCGTATCAAAATATTTCCCAAAAAATAAGACAGCAAATCCCGTAATCAATGGTGGCGCGATACATGCCGCAGAAACACCTGCCATAAAGGTATGGTTTCCTTGAGCTAACAATGCCGTTCCCGTAACGTAAGCGGCTTTATTGACGGGACCGCCCATATCAAATGCGGACATACAGCCAACAATGATGCCTAAAATCAATGGATTCGAATTCTGGAATCCTGCCAAGAAATCCATCATACCTTGATTGATCGCCTCCATCGGGCTTGCTAACAAAGACATCACCACACCAATGACTAAAACACCAATCACTGGATATAAGAAAATAGCCTTCAATCCATCTAATTGTTTCGGTAATCCTTTCATGACTTTTTGCAAGAACAGAATAAAGTACCCAGCTAAGAATCCAGCAAAGATCCCGCCTAGAAAACCAGCGCCACCAGCATTGGCCAACAAGCCGCCGACAAATCCCACCACCAAACCAGGTCGTTTAGCAATCCCTTCAGCAATGTAAGCCGCTAAAATAGGGACCATCATTCCCATTGCCGTATCCCCAATTCCTTTTAACATCGCTGATGTCGGATTATAGGTGGGATCATTAGGATCAAAAGAGTAGACACCCCAGATTGCGAATGAGACGGCGATGATCACGCCCCCTGCTACGACAAATGGCAGCATATGAGAAACACCATTCATCAGATTTTTATAAATACTATGTCCGATTCCAGCAGCCATTCCCCCATCTGCTTGCTCCAATGCATCGACCGTCTTGTTTTCTGCAATCAGCGACCCTCTCAATGCTTCTTCAATTAGCTGATCGGCATCTTTGATTCCTTTGCTGACCGGAACATTGATCACGCGTTTTCCCGCAAAACGTTCCGCTTGGACATCTTTATCTGCAGCAATAATGACCGCATCCGCATTTTTTATCTCTTCTGGCGTTAACTGGTTTTCTATCCCCACTTGTCCATGAGTCTCTACTTTAATAGCTATTCCTTTGCGTTTGGCGGCTTGTTCCAACGCTTCTTGTGCCATATAGGTATGGGCGATCCCAGTGGGACAGCCCGTTGCAGCAACAATCTTGTAAGTTGTCATTTTTTATTCGCTCCTTCTTTTGATTTCAATTTGTTCTTCCAACTCTGCAACATCCGAAAAATCAGTTAATCCCTTACGAAAAGCGGTTGAACTGCCAGCAGCTAATCCTTTCTTCAAATTGACATCCAGCGGCTCACCTGTTAAATACCCTGCAAGAAATGTTCCTAGCAACGTATCTCCGGCACATGCTGTATTCACTACTTTGCCTTTAGGAGAGTTTCCAGAGTAGACCGTATCTTTCGTCAAAAGAAGGCCGCCTTCTCCTCCCAAAGAGAGCAGCACATTTTGCGCACCACTAGCCACCAATCGTTTTGCGTAGTCGATATAGCCTTTGCGATCATTGATTTCGGTCTGATACCATGCTTGCAGCTCTTCTTCATTGGGCTTTAACAAGAAGGGCTGATAAGGCAGACATTCCAACACCTCTGAATAACTTGAATCAATAATCAGATTCACTTGCTTTTCAAAGCAAATACGACTGATTGCTATAAGAATTTTGGGCGAGACACCTTGTGGCATACTCCCAGATACACAAAGATAGTCACCAGCTTGCAAATGTCTAACTTGGTCTAGCAAAAGATTGATCTGCTTTTTTGAAATTTCAGGTCCCTTATTCACAAGTTTGTACTCCTTATTATCGCGATTTACATGCGTAAAAACGTTGATTCGCGTAAATCCCGGAACGGGAACAAAATCGGTCTGAATCGCTTGTTGATGCAAGTAGTCCTCAATATAATTACCAGTAAAACCAGCTTTGAAACCCAATGCTGTACTATCGATACCAAGTTTTTTCATGATCAATGAGACATTGACCCCTTTTCCATTGGCTTGGATATCATCATCCTTTGCGCGATTCACTTGAAATGGTTTCATCTCATCTGTTTCGATAAAAAGATCGATCGCTAGATTTAACGTACATGTATAAACAGCCATTTGCGCCCCTCCTTTCCTACAAACCTATTATGGATCACTACTTGATGTAAATGTTTTCATAAATAAACAAAACCGCTGAAAACTTTTACAAGAAATACTTCATGACCTTGAAGTAGGTGAATCTTTCGATTTACAATAAAGACTAGCTGAAGGGAGGCAGAACATGGATACAAAATTAAGTGAGTCAGAGCAATACCTGTGGGATTTTATCCAAAGTCATATCCTTGAGATTCCGTCTTGCTCCATTATAAAATTAAGTGAATATGCAAACGTTTCAACGGCGACTGTTGTTCGTACCATGAAGAAAAAAGGATACGAGGGGTTTACTGCTTTCAAGCATTCACTAAAAGAAAAAGATAATACCAATATCAATTTTGCAGCGCTTGATAAGGTGGACGAAGGGATAAAGACGGCGATTCTAAAGAATGAACAAGAAGTGATCCGCACGATCAATATGGTGGAAAGCGGCAATATCGAAGACGCGATCCAACGAATCAAAGCTGCTAGACGAATCATGATTTTTGCTCGTGGATTTTCTGAACTGATTGCTCAAGAAATGATGGTCAAATTTCAGCTTACTGGCAAATACTGTGAGATGCATACCGATCCCAACATCATTAAGAACATCAGTAAGAAACTATCAAAGGAAGATATCGTGATCTTCGTTTCTTTAAATGGTGAAACCAAAGAATTGATCACCGCAGCTGAAAACTGTTATGAAGCGGAGATCGGTACCATTCTGCTGACAGCCAATCGGCACTCTAGCTTAATGGCGCATATCGAAATTCCTTTTGTTGGCTTCAAATCAGAAGGCTCCTTCTTTCCAGACTATGAAGTTCGTTCAAGACTGCCCCTCTCGATCCTTGCTAGAATCTTGCTCGACGCGTATGCGCTGCGGACTGCAGAATCAAAGAGGCACTGATATCTTGAGAAAATCATAACCGGTAAGGAAGCTGTAGTTGATTTGAGATTTTTCAAAATGAAGTGATTCACGCTGAACGCATTGTTTTTGCAGTTATTCATATAGAATTCGATACTCGTCAAACGATGGGGTTCTTTGATTTTTATCCAGTTAAATTTGCTTATATTTTTTTCGTCAAAAAATGATCATCCGAAAAAAAATCTTTCGATTTGATAAAGCGGTTCGTAACCGTCTATCTGATCGAAAGATTTTTTTGAACTGTTTGCGTATAGAAATGCTTCTTTTATTCTGCCTCCTGCCTACGGTCGGTACGAAACGTCTGGCATTAGGAGTCAGCAGCTTTACTGGATATCTTAACTCGAATAACTAAAACCTAATACTTACTAGAATGTTTCATCATATGCATGCATTTAACCCAACAACTACGACTATCACCAGTCCGGTCTTGCTTAATCCAAGTCAATTGGTTGAATAAAATCAACTTGCCATTTCCCCTCTTTTTCAGAATAGTTAAAATACCATAGTTGAGAAAAAGATTGTTTTCGATGTTTCTTTCCTGAGAGGATCTGCTTACTCACCCGGTCTTCCACATAATCGCAGCAACTGAAATCAATCCGAATGGAGAAGCTGTCTGCACGAAGTTGTCGATAATTTTCCACTTGATGTAGGATGACTTTCTTTGTATGATTTTTTATACCATCCTCTTTATTCTGTTGCAATACTTGACTGTGTTCCAACAATAGTTTGTCAGTATAGTGTCTGCTGGATTTTTCAAGTGCTTCTTGATCCCAAGCGGTTTGGATCGCAAAAAAAGTCTGTTGGATTTCGTCAAGCAGTTTTTTCTTTTTATTACCAGGAATTTGAGCGAATAAATCATTCCTTCTGGTTCGTTGGTCTTTTTTTCGTTTAACCAAAGAGAGAATCGCGGCTCCGCCTACTGACGCCCCAACCAAAACATAATTTTCTATAACTGATGATGAACCATAGGGGCTATAATATCCATACCCTCGTCTTCCCCAAGAAGCTTTGGAATAATGATCCGAATAGTCATCAAATGTAGTGACACCGCCAAAGCCGCCACCGGATCCGCCACGACTGGTCGAACCACCGCCGTGTCCCCCAGCAACTGCCATTCCCTGCACTGGCAGAGCAAACAAAAAGAATAAACTAAGTAAAAAAGCCATAAAGTAGTGTTTCTTCATTGAATACCCTCTTTTGTCTGACTCAGAAAGCCCGACAATTTTTTCAAAATCTTTTTCATGCCATTCAGTTCCAAGTGTTCTTCATCTTAGCACTGTTTAACGATTGGCAAGCTGAATAAATGCATTTTTCAATGATTCATTCGCTGTCTCTTTAAAATACAGATAATTGTTTTGATTTCCTTGATTTTGTTGTGTGATTAGAACTTCTGGCTGCTTTTGCTGGAAGCCAAAGAAATAGAGATGCCCTCCAGCTGGTGTAGCATGGTCGATGTCCGAATAGATTGCCACGATCTGAAAATCGGCTTGTCCCTCACCATTTTCTGACCACTCCACCGAGACGGGCGTTTGATTAATGACGGTTGTCCATTTACCATCAAAAATATCTTGAGGTACTTGGAGACCATAGTAATTTGCTTGCACATGGTCGTCATAGCTTCGATATTGCTGCCCCATTTCTTGTCCCCAGCTCTGCATAAACGTCGCAAGCTCTGCAGTCTTGGAATCATCCCACAAAACGTGTGTCACTGGTTGATTGGTTTGTGCTTGATTGGAGGAAGTTTTGGTTTGAGCAACGAGTGACGCACTTTGATCTTTTGTCGATTGGCGCTCGGATGACTCAGTCGTATTTAGTTTAGTTGCTTCGGTACTCGTAGATTTAGAAGCTTGAGCTGTACTTGATTGGGTGGTACTTGATTTAGTCGTGCTTGTTTCAGTTATTGCAGCTTTTGCTGGAGTAGATGTTTCTGGCTTGTTTGTTGAACAGCCACCCAAAAGAAGCAGTAGACCCATCGTTGTTACTAGAACTTTTTTCACTTGTAAGACCTCTCTTATAGAGTATTTAGTGTACACATAGTAGCAGACAACAGGCAAAATGGTTACTAAATTTTTGAAGAATTATTTCTCACGACTTCCTCATACATGAGATTGATAAATAACATCACATTGCATTGGTATGAGTTTAGAATCATTACAGCTGCTTTTTGAACTATAAAAATAAAAGAACGATTTAGAGTATTTCTATGAGTAGCGTTTAATACTTTGTTTTTTCTTCTCAATCCGTCTTAAAATGTTTGAAAAAAGACAAAATACTCGTTTGTTCTTTACGATTTGACGTACGACTTTTCTGGTACCTTTGGTCGACTATCAACTTTCTTACCCGCTCCGCAAAAAAAGCCCAACCATCTACTAAGATGATTGGACCTTGTGGCGCCAACTGACTTTTTGAAGGACTTCGTTCTCAATTCTTTTGTAATTTTTAATGCTTAACTATTTTCTTCATATAGAGAAGCTCCATCGCTCGCAATCACCTGTTTGTACCAGTAAAAGCTGTCCTTTTTAAACCGGTCATAAGTGCCGTTTCCTTCATCATCCGCATCCACATAGATAAATCCATATCGTTTTGACATTTGAGAAGTCGACGCACTTACTAAATCAATACATCCCCACGTAGTATAACCCATTACTTCAACGCCTTCTCTGATGGCTTCATTGACCGCTTTAAAATGATCTTCAAAATATTTTATGCGATAATCATCATGAATTTTTCCCTCCACAAATGCATCAAAAGCACCAATCCCGCTTTCAACAATGAACAGAGGCATTCTATAACGATCGTACATGTCGATTAATGCAATTTTCAATCCTGTTGGATCTACTTGCCAACCCCAATCACTTGTATCAAGATAAGGATTCTTCACACTGGTGACTAAATTTCCGCCAACTTTTTCCCGATCTTCTTCATCTTCTGTTTTAATCATAGACATATAATAACTAAAAGAGACAAAATCCACTGTGTGTTGCTGAATGATCTCCTCATCCCCTTCCACCATTTCAATGGAAAAATTGTTCTCTTGCCAGTAATTTTTGACAAAAGTCGGATACGTTCCAAAAACCTGCACATCAGAAAAAAAGTAGTTCTCCCGATTATGTTGTTGGGCTAGCATCACGTCCACTGGATTTGAGGTTAACGGATAAGCTAAAGCTCTTGTAACCATGCATCCCACCTGCGCATTAGGAATGATTTGATGGGCATATTTAGTCGCTAGGGAACTAGCTACAAACTGATGATGTAGTGCTTGATAAATGGCCTCTTCAGCTTCTTTTTTTGTTTTGTACTTTTCTTCCACCACTCCCATCGTAGTGAAGGGGTGTCTAAAGACGCTATCGATTTCATTGAAAGTCAGCCAGTAGTTTACATACGGTCCGAAATGTTCAAAGCAAGTTTTGCTAAATCGTACAAACATGTCGATCACTTCTCGGGAAACCCAGCCGTCATATTCATTGACCAAATATAATGGCATTTCATAATGAGATAATGTGACTAGAGGTTCAATCCCATTCTTCTTCATCTCTTTGAATAAGCTCACATAAAAATCGATCCCAGCTTGATTGGGTTCACTTTCAATCCCATTGGGGTATAATCTTGTCCATGCAATAGATACCCTTAAGCATTTCAGTCCCATTTCTTTAAATAAAGCCAAGTCATCTTTGTAACGATGATAAAAATCGATTCCTCGTCTTTTCGGAAATAACTGGTCGTTTTTTGACTGCATGGCTTCCTCGATTTGTTCAGGAGACACGTGCCATTGACTGATATAATCTGTCCTATCTACATCAGGTTTGTACATTGCGACATCTGCTACCGACATCCCTTTTCCATCAACGTTCCAGGCCCCTTCTACTTGATTCGCCGCAATTGCTCCGCCCCAAAGAAAGTTCTTGGGAAAATAGCTTTTATTCATTCGATTACCTCTTTCAGATTGTTGTTTTTATGCTATTATTTCTGTTTGTATCGTTTTTTTGCCAGTGAAAGTTTGGATGATTTTACCCTTAGAGTCGATAATGTCTACCTCATCAAGATCATCCAAATTGGTTACTACAAGGATCGTGGTTGGATCATAGCCTTCAGACTGGATGCCTTCAATATCCACACTTCCGATTCTTTGCCCCTTTTGGATGTCATCGCCTGCTTTAACAGCTAAATCAAAATAGTTGCCGTTTAATTCAACGGTATTGATGCCAATATGAATCAATACTTCTACACCAGATGTTGACTTTAATCCAATCGCATGTTTTGTAGGAAAAACCAGTTCGACCTTTCCACTAAATGGTGCTTTAATTACGCCATCAGTTGGTATTACAGCAAATCCGTCACCCATCGTTTTTTCTGAAAACACTGGATCGTTGACTTTTTCTAACTCAATCACTTCCCCATCCAATGGTAAACTGATTGTATTGACTTGACCTTCTGTTTCTTCATTACTTGATGAAGATTCTTCTCCCAGTCCAAAAGCAAAAGTTAAAATTGCTGACAGGAAGAAAGCAAGAGCGATTCCGATGAGGTAATAAACAAAGGTATCACCCAAAAAGGCTGGTAACGTTGTTAATGCTGGAAAAACATAGACAATCGCCTTTGTCTGCATTGCTCCCATGAAAGCTCCAGCAATTCCACCTGCGATTGTTTGGGCAATCAATGGTTTTTTATATTTTACCGACAAGCCATAGACGATGGGTTCAGTTATCCCACCAAGTAAAGCTGGTACAATCGCAGATAGCGAGAGCACTTTAACATTTTTATCTTTGCTTCTTAAAAATACGCCTAACGCCACACCTGCACTTGCAAAAGTGGCAGCCGCAACCATTGGTCGAATAACGTCATAACCATAGACTGCAAGATTATTGATCATGATTGGCACAACACCCCAATGAATGCCAATCATTACCAAGAAAGTCCATCCTGCCCCAATAATCAAACCAGCCAGTAACCCACTGCGGTCACTGATAAAGTTCATAGCGCTTCCAATCCCATCCCCTAATGTAACGCCGATTGGTCCAACAACTAGCACTGTTAGCGGAACCATAATAAGAAGGGCAACCATTGGCAACAAAAAAATTTCTAAACTCTTTGGAATCATTCGCTTTAGCAGCGTTTCTAACTTTGAATAGAGGTAAATGGAAATAATCGCAGGAATGACAGTTCCAGAATACCCCATTAAAATTGCTGGAATACCTAAGAAGTCAACCGTTACACCATTTTCTGTGACTAATGCTGTGAAATTAGGCTCTAAAAGTGCTGCTACAATTGCTAATGAAATAAATTGATTTGTTCTAAACACTCTGGCCGCACTAAAAGCCAAAAATAACGGTAAGAAGAAAAATACACTATTGCCGGCTGCTGAAAGAATCTTATAGGTACTTCCATCTGCTGACATAAAATGATATGTCGTTAAAACCACTAACAAGGCTTTAATCATTCCTGCCCCAGCTAAAGGCATAATAATCGGATTAAAAATGGAAGACAGTGTATTAAAGAAGCGGATGAAGATATTTCCAGATCGGTCATCATCTAATGCTTCCGACTCGTCTGATCCCAAGGCGCTTTTAATGTCATAGTTAGCCATGATCGTTTTATAGACATCTTCCACTTCATTTCCAATAACGACTTGGTACTGATTATTTGCTTCGACGACGGACAAGACACCGGGAATCTTCTTAATTTCATCGGTATTTTTTTGTGCAATACTTTCATCTTTTAACTTGAATCTCAATCTAGTGATACAGTGATAAAGACTAATGATATTCTCTGTTCCACCAACATAATCAATAATACTTTTGGAAAGAGCACTATAATTTTTCCCCATTGTTACAACTCCTATCAATTTTGTTTATGTTTGTTATAATACATGTGTAATATACAATTTTTTCAACATATTAAATGAAAATTTCGTTTTTTGGAAACTCTTTCACAGATAGGAGCTAGTATTTATGGGACCCTTAATTATTAGACTATTGACTGTTCTTAACAATGAAACAACTTCTTCTACCTACTACCATATCGCTCAGACACTTTTGAATAACTATAGCATTATCGATAAATCAAGTATCTCTGATATAGCTACTTTATGCACTGTCTCTAAATCAACTATTTCAAAATTTGCACGTTCCATCGGTTTTGAAGATTATTATGAATTAAAAAAATCCTCAACCTTTGCTGAAAATAAATACCATTTCGACTTAAATTACATTTCAAATATTATCAATCCAATTGAAAAAAATGGTTATGATGATTATTTAGATGCCATCATTAAAGATATTAGTGCGTTCAAACAGCAAAGCAACATGAGAAGTATTGATGAGTTAGCAAAATGTCTGATTACCTATAATAAAGTAGGTGCTTTTGGACTGCTATTTTCCGAATCAGCAGCCATTGATTTTCAATACAAATTGGCTTATGCGGGAAAGTTTATTATTACTTATCAAAGTGATCTCAAACAAATCGAATTCATAGAACAAGCCGATGAAGAGACACTATTGATTATTTTTTCTAACTCTGGCGGTTTTTTACAGCGACAACAACTTAGAGATGATATACCCTACAGAAATGTATTTGAAAACACAAAAGCCAAGATTTTCGTAATCACAGCAAATGAAGAGGTTCGTAACTATCGTTTCGTTCATGATGTTATTCTTTTCCCTCATGAGACTATTTTTCAAACCCATTCTTTTATCTATCAAATCATTATGGATATCATCGTTAGTAAATATCGACAGTATCTTGAACCTCCAACAATCTCTCCCAAACAATAATATCCTACGAATGAAATTGACAAAAGAACTGCTAGTGATGAGAAACCTATCACTAGCAGTTCTTTTTGAGGTTTTATTTTTTAATTAGGAAGAAGTAGTCATCTACCATTATTAGCAAATATGCCGGCAATACTTTTCCAATGTATTTCTTCTCAATTGCAACTTCCATCTAACTATTGTCTATAAGGTTTTCTTTTTTAGAAAAATCAATTATCAGCATTTTTGTTATTTAAGTTATCCCGTCATATCATTTTAGTGTTGGGCTTTTCTTGAAACACTTTTCTAATGATTAATATATGCAATTGCACTTCCACTACCAAATTTAATCTCCGGCAACGATCGTTTGTATAAATTCAGCTCTCTTAACGTATCATCTCTTTGAGAGAGTGCACGAAACGCATAGCGTGTCCGTCCGTTTTCGTTTTTCTTCGATTCTGAATATTGAGAGGAGACTTTATATGCAGCAACAACCGCATTATCTGCTCCAGTATTAATCGCTATAATGTAGCGAATCCGATGAATTTTATCACGACCAATTACCCAATTACCTAGCGTACGAGATTTTAAATTATGATCATCACGAAATTTGTCGTCAATCGGATATTCATCTGACTCATCTTTACAAAGTTCAAAAGCATCTCTCACTTTTACTGCTAAGACCAACTCATCCGTTGCTATTTGATTTACAGATATGGGTTGAAATCCATAGCGCTCTTCTACCTCTTCCACTAGCATTGGCTTAGAACCATGTCCTTTTACTAAATTCGTCAAAGAGAGTCCTTGAATCAGTTGAGCATAATTAATCAACGCATTTTCACTAGCGTAAGCTTCATTCTCAGTTAATCCATAGCTAAGTATATAACTCAATGGTTGCAGATTCATTCCGTTTATTTCTTGGATAGTTTTTATTTTTAATGTTCTAGCTGATTCATCTTCTTCAAAATAATCAGATTGACTTAACATACTTAGAGCCGCTTGACGATGTGCAAAAATACGGTTACCTTTGCCTTTCCCAATATAAAAAGTCTGGTTGTTTCTAGGATCAACCAAACAATAAACATAGTAAGGATGTTGCTCATCTTTTTGCAACGCAGCTAAAGTAGATGCAGAAAAATGGTTAAGTTCACTCATTTGTTACTCCTCTGTTTTACTATTTTTTCTTTCGTGGAGAAAACACCCTCACTTATGATAAGGCGCGCCTGTATTGATGCGAAAAGCACGATAGATTTGTTCGACTAGAATCAGTTTCATCAACTGATGGGGATAGGTCATTTTGCCGAAAGAGATTTGGGTGTCGCTGCGCTGCATCACTTCTTGGCTGAGACCTAAGGAGCCGCCGATTACGAAGACTAGTTGGCTTTTGCCTTGGATTCCTAATTGCTCGATCTGCTGGGCAAAAGCTTCACTGGTGGGATTTTTGCCTTCAATCGCTAATGCAAAGACGTATTCCTGGTCTTTGATCTTTGCCAAGATTTTCTTACCTTCTTTTTCTTTCACTTGAAGCATTTCAGCTTCACTCATGCTTTCTGGAGCTTTTTCATCAGGAACTTCCACGAATTGGATTTTGCAATAAGCGCCTAATCGTTTCACGTATTCATTGATGCCTTGAATCAGATATTTCTCTTTTAATTTGCCTACTGTGACGATTTTAATATTCATGACCACTCACCTTCCGCTATCATTATAATGGAATTTCTTTCTAGAATATATGTCGAGATGGATTTTTCTTTTATAATAGTATGTCTCGTTTCAAGCAATCCTCTTCTTACTAAAAAAAGAAATTTCATTGTTTTGGTCTAAATCCTCCCTATCTTCTTCATATTTTTTTCAAAATCTCTTAGTAGACTATTGTCAGAAAGAAAGAATATAATAAATACATACAAACAATTCAATAGGGGGAATAACAAATGGTACGAAAAAATGTGACACCAGGAAGAAAACCTTCTTCCGGTTTATTAAAAAAATTAGGTATTGGCATTCTTGGCGGAGTAGTTGGTGGTTTGTTGACCTTCGGCGGACTTTATCTGGCGATGGGCTCTTCTTTGACTTCACCTGGAACGACCGCAACCAGCGGTGTTCAAGATAACAATGGACAGACGAAAGTCTCCAATGTTAAATATGACGTCAACAGCGATGTAACAAAAGCAGTCGAAAAAGTGCAAGGAGCAGTCGTTTCGATCATCAACTTGCAACAAAATAATGCGAATGGCCTCGAAGGGTTATTTGGCTCTGGTCAGCAAGGTGGTCAAGGATCAGGGACTGAGAATTCAGGCGATGACAGTTCACTAGAAGCTTCTTCTGAAGGAAGTGGCGTGATTTATAAAGTAGATGGTGACAAAGCGTATATCGTTACGAATAACCACGTAGTAGAAGGACAAGATGGTTTGGAAGTCGTTCTCTCTGATGGCACAAAAGTCAAAGCTGAATTAGTCGGAACAGACGCTTACACTGACCTTGCTGTTTTACGCATCTCTTCTGATAAAGTAGACACGGTTGCTTCTTTCGGCGATTCTGATTCACTAAAAGTTGGCGAACCAGCAATTGCGATTGGTTCTCCATTAGGATCTAGCTTTGCAAATTCTGTAACGCAAGGGATTGTTTCTTCTCTGAATCGTCAAGTAACGAACCAAAATGAATCTGGTGAAGCTGTCAGCATCAATGCGATTCAAACAGATGCAGCGATCAACCCAGGAAACTCTGGTGGTCCACTGATCAACGTTGAAGGACAAGTGATCGGAATCAACTCTAGCAAGATCGCCAGCACTTCTGAATCAACATCAAGTGTCAGCGTAGAAGGAATGGGCTTCGCGATCCCAAGTAACGACGTTGTCGATATTATCAATCAATTAGAAAAAGACGGCAAAGTTGTTCGTCCAGCATTGGGTATTCGAACAATCAACTTAAGCTCAATCACTTCGCAACAACAAGAACAAATCTTGAAAGTACCATCTTCTGTCACTGACGGAGTAGTCGTATACTCAGTAAATAACGCGACACCAGCTGAACAAGCAGGATTGAAACAATACGATGTCATCACGAAAATCGATGATACCGACATCAGCACAACCACAGATCTACAATCTGCACTGTACAAGCACAAAGTCGGTGATACGATCACAGTGACGTTCTACCGCGGCAAAGAAGAAAAAACAGCCAAAGTCGTTCTATCTGTAGATACTTCGATCAATGAACAATCGACTGACAGCAGCAACTAAATTCAAGTCAAAAAAAGATCTGCCACACAAACAGGACGTGGCAGATCTTTTTTATTATTTTCCAACTGGAAAAGCTTCACCAACAACGGCATCTTGTGGTAACTCAAGAATTCCTTTTTTCGATGGTGCATTTGCTAAGTGCAGTTCACGAGCAGAACAGATCATGCCGTAGCTATCGACGCCACGAAGCGTTCCTGGCCAGATCAATAACCCATCCGGCATCATTGCTCCTGGTTTAGCAACAACGACTTTCAAGCCTTTGCGAATATTGGCAGCACCACAAACGATTTGCAGGACCTCGCCTTCTCCGACTTCTGTTTCCGTTACAGATAAATGATCACTATCTGGATGTGGTTCACATGTTTTGACATAACCCACAACGATTTTCGGCTCTAAATCAATTGCCAATTGCTCCGTAAAGCCAGCTTCTGTGATCAATCGGTTCAAAGTTTCCACTTGTTGTTTCGTCAAAACTACTTGCCCGTTTCCTTCAATGGCAACTGTATCAGAAATGTGAAAGAAGTTCCAACCTACGATCGTACCTTCTTCATTTTTGATTTGAGCGACATTTCCTTTTCGTTCAGCCGTTTGTTCCAGCCCTTTATCATCTGCTGTGATCACGATCAAAGTATCGCCCACATATTCTTTGTTGTATGAAAAAATCACTTGTCTTCCTCCTCTTACTTATTCCGCCCATAATCTTAACAAATTTTTGTCTGTTCGTCATGGGAATTTTCTCAGTTTACAATCGCTGCACTTCCCAATCCATAAAAAAACTGCGACAGAAATCAGACCAACAGGCAGCTAGTGAATGAAAAAGCACTCGCTTGCTCTTTTTTCCTGTCTCTGTATCTTCTGTCACAGCTTTGTCTTTTGCTTATTCTTCGCTAGGAGAGACAACCAACACATCACATTTCGCTTCGCGAATAATATAACTCGCTACACTCCCGGTGATAAACCGCTCAACTGCATTCAGTCCGGATTGGCCTACCATGATCAAATCAATCCCATATTTTTCTGGTAACTGTTTGGCCATTGCTTCTTTCGCAGAGCCGTAAGCAATGATCCCTTCGATCAAATCAAAATTAACGGATTTACCATATTGTTTACAAGATTCGATTAATTCTTGGGCAGTATCCTTTTCCTGCTCAATGATCGTTGTATCTAAAGGAGCATATCCCATCATCGTGGGGATCTGCTGATCGATGATATTCGCTACATAGACTTTCCCCTGATTGCGTCGTGCCACTTCAACTGCTTTTTTGAACGCTTCATTGGCTTGGTCGGAGCCATCGACACCTACTAAAATATTTTGATATCTTTGCCCACTCATGTTTTTCACCTCGAAAGTTTAATTTAGACTTGATAAGAAAGATTCGATTTCTGCTTTTGTTTTTCGATCTTTGTTGACTAAACGACCAAGTTCTTTGCCGTCTTCGATCACTACAAGACTTGGAATTCCAAAGATATTCCATTCAACAGCCACATCCATATAAGCATCACGATCAACTTCAACAAATTGAAATTCAGGGAAATCTGCTTCGATCTCAGGCAATTGCGGTTTAATATAACGGCAATCCCCACACCAGTCTGCTGTAAAAAAGAAGACATTTTTTCCTTTTTCGACATATGTTGCCAATTCTTCTAAATTTTTTGGAACAATCACACGCTCACCACTTTCTTTTCTCTAATCAAATTATACACCTTTTAAAACAGGGAACCAACTCACAAGCAAAAGAGCTGTGAACACGCCCATGCTAGTCACTGAAAACAGCACCCTAGTTGTCCCATTTCCTGATTATCGTAAACAGTTACAATAACAGATCAAAAATTGAACCAAATAGGTCTGATCTAGCGTTGAGTCGTATCACAGCTCTTTATTTTTATTTTCCTTCTACAATTGTAGCAACTGTTGATTTATCCAAACCTTTCAAGACTTGGATCACCATTTCTCTCGCAGCATCAAAGTCAGCGATGCTGAATAGTGTTTGATGGGTATGGATATAACGTCCTGGTACACCAATCACAGAACTTGGAATTCCTTCATTGGCCATATGAGCTGCACCAGCATCCGTACCGCCTTTAGACACAAAGTATTGGTAAGGGATATTGTTTGTTTCTGCTGTGTCCAGCAAGAATTCTTTCATCCGAGGCAACATGATCATTCCTGGATCATAGATACGCATCAGTGTACCTTCACCTAAATGCCCAAAAGTCCCATTCTTCGTCACTGTATCATCAGCTGGTGAACAGTCAACAGCGAAGAATAGATCTGGTTGGAATTTCGTGACAGAAGGTTTTGAACCACGTAAGCCAACTTCTTCTTGCACATTGGCACCAGCAATCAATGTATGACCCAGTTGTTCTTCTTTCAATGCTTCCAATGCTTCTAATACAACCGTACAGCCATAACGATTATCCCAAGCTTTTGAAATAATGTTTTTGCCATTCGCTGTCTTGATTGTTTCTACTTGAGGTACGATGGTGTCACCTGGTCGTACGCCAAAACTTTCCGCTTCTTCTTTAGAATCAAAACCAGCATCGAACAGAATGTCCGTTACTTCTACTGCTTTTTGTCCAGCTGTTCCACGTAGTAAATGTGGGGGCACTGATGAAGAAATACATGGATAGTTGCCTTTCGCAGTTTTTAAAGTGAAGCGTTGTGCTGAAACGACATAAGGGTTCCAACCGCCAAGAGGTGTCACTTTAAATAACCCGCGTTCGGTGATTTGTGTCAACATGAATCCAACTTCGTCCATATGAGCAGCTAGCATCACGCGTGGTGCATCTGCATCTGAATGATGACGTAATCCGAAGATCCCGCCAAGTCCATCTTGTTGGATTTCGTCCACTAATGGAGTCATCGCTTCCCGCATATAAGCCCGAACATCCTGTTCAAATCCACTAGTTCCTTGCAATTCTGTTAATTCTTTGATTCGTTGAAACGTTTTTTCTTCCATACTTTTTTCGGCTTGAATCGAAACAAGCCTTCCCTCCTCTTGCAAATCTATATTTATTATAACGCAAATTACTCATTCTGGTTCTTTTCTTATAGAAAAATTCTAAACTATGGTAAAATAATCTAAACAGACAAAAGGATTTCCGTTTATTCCTTAACAGGATAGGAGAAGTCTTCAAGGAGGCACAACATTTATGATCAATGAACGTCCATTCAATTATTTTAAAAACGGCCTGGCCATCGGCGTGGGTGTCGGTTTTGCAGGCGGGATCTTCTCGACATTATGGATGAAGAAAAAACAATCGATGAATGCAGATGACGTCCTCGATCAAATCAAAGCAGCATTTTTAAAAGAAGGTCCGATCGAAGGTTCCTGGATCAATTTTGAGAAGCAACCACTTCGTAAATTTGCAGTGACATCTCAAGGATATACCGGCGGTATTACTCGGACCGAAGACGGACAACTGATCACTTACGAATTTTTAGCAGATGCGAAAACAGGAACTGTTTTGGATATTCAACGATCGATCATTGATTAATACGCATTGCTATACAACAGACGCTCAATGATTCAAACTCATAAAATAGTCGAACATCGCTAGATGATTTTTCTTGTCGTTCTTTATGAACAACAGTGATCATCTTGAGTTGTCCGACTATTTTTTAGTTGCAGCAATCTTTTTGGGACGTTTATTTGCATGAAGCAACGTTGCTAAGTCTAGTAATAAAACATTGGCTAACACAGGATTGGCTTTCTCGCGATACGCTGCGGCGCCACTTTCAAACAATACTGCTAGACGATCTTCTACAACAACGATTTGTTCCAAATACGGTGGAAATTTGATTCGTTTTAGGATCCGGCTAGGGGAGTCCCGCTCGAACACTAAGAGTTCCGAGGTATAAGGACCATAAGAACGACTGGCTAAGAGATAATGGCCATAAAAAGCCACACCTTGAATCTTATCAGATGTTTTTCTGCTCATTGTCACGGTTGGTTGGATTTTGTCTTTGCGGCGAATTGCTGTTTTCATTTCAGCTATCGTCGGCAATAGATAGAAAGTCAACTGTCCTTCACCTTTTAATGTGAAGTTGCCAGATACCAGTTGATCATTGTTTTGAGTCAAATACGATGCTTGTGGAATCTCTAAGAGATCAGTTGTCAGCCAATAAGTGATTGGCTGTCCCGTCGCTTCAGATGTATCTGCTAAGATATCGATCAAACGTAAAGCGGCTACTCGTCCAGTAGCAGATCCTGTGATTGTCAACCATAAAAGTTCCCGTTTTGTATCATATACTAAGCCCCCTACATGTGGCCGTTTAGGTAAAATCAGCAGTTTGATCGGCTGTCCTGTTTCTCTATCCAGTACATGAATAATAGAATGATGCTGATGGTCATAGCAGTAGGCAGAAATAAACACAAAATCTTGAGAAAAAGCCAACCCTTGCGGCGTCATCCATTGACAAACCTCATTTTCGCCGGTTTCCGGCACCACCATTCTTGTTTCTGTTAATCCAGGAATGTTATATTGTTTTGCTTCAGCCTTTTCCCAAGCTGCTTGAACAATAGGATACCGTTTTAACTTTTTTTCAATATCCTGATGTATCCGTTGCTGCTTCCAATGCTTAAACTTTAGGACATAGTAAACAAGGAGGCCAATGACCAGCAACACTAAGATCATTATTGCTACCCGCTGTGTCATTTTTTTTGCCTCCTTGGTCTATTCGATCAATCGTACATAGACCGCTATTAATTACCGTAACTACATGTTTCTTTTACTAGCGTTTCTTTATAGGATCTTTCATAATCTCATTTATAGTAACATTAAGAATCCCTTATTCTACTATAGTCACTTCCACATCAATATTGCCTCTTGTTGCTTTAGAGTATGGGCAAAATGCGTGGGCTTCTTCTGCGATTTTCTCTGCTTGGTCCTTCTCAAGTCCTGGCAAAGAAACTTCTAAAACAACCCCGATTTGGTAGCCCCCATCTTCTAATTGAAATAAAGATACCCGTGCTTTGACTTCAGAATCAGACTCAAGATTATTTTCTTCCAGCATGTGTTGAACCGCGCCGTTGAAGCAAGATGCGTATCCAGCCGCAAAAAGTTGTTCCGGATTTGTCCCTTCACTATGGATTCCTGGGCGGTCGATCTTCATGTGCATACTTCCGTTTGGTGCCTCAACCTCGCCATCACGGCCTCCACGATTGATCATTGCTGTTTCGTACATTTTTTTCATTGAGATCATCCTTTCTTTCGTCGTTCTATATTAAGTGTAACGAGTATTTTTTAATCTGACAAAGGTAATGCTTGCATTCGGCGACATCAGTTAGACAACATCGATGATCAGTGATAGAAGCAGTTTGTCCATACAAAAAAAGAAGCAGCGAAAAGCTGCTCCTTAAGATAATAGGTAAAATTGCTGATATGTTTGACGATTAACCTCTTGAACGTCCCAAGAAAAATGATACTACAGCAACAACAATGATCGCACCAATGATAGAAGGAATCAAAGCCATTCCTGCTAATTGAGGACCCCAGCTACCTAACAATGCTTGTCCAATTGCTGAACCAACTAAACCTGCAACGATGTTAGCGATCCATCCCATTGATCCACCTTTATTTGTAATTGCTCCGGCAATCAAACCGATAATAGCTCCTACGATTAATACCCATAACCAATGCATAATTTTCTCCTTCTTTCTGTGAAATATTTATTACACATATTATGTTACGCTTCTTCTTAAAAATACACAAAAATTTTGCTCTTAAAAAAACAAAAAAAATTTAAAACGTTGTTATATTAAGGATAAATCAACTTTTTTGGAATCGTTAACACTCACTGCAAGAGGTCAAAAAAACTGCCGCAGCTCTTTGAAAGCGTTTCGATCAGCAAAAAGTTATTTTCTGATAAAGGGTACCTAGACTATGTACGATTTTCTTTCATTGTCTGCTTTCAACCGTCATCTTCCCTATGAATAAAAGCAATCAAAGAAACCTGATTGTCGTACACACCTCATTCACTACATCCTTCTGATGAAACATCAAAACAATTGGCATTCCTTTGATTCTGCCTTTTGTATTTGAAACCTGCTTCCCCTCACTATGTAAAAGGATTATGAGAAAAAGGAGCGATAGAAGTGAGCGTATGCAATAGCGAGTAAAGTAAAAAATAAATTGTTCGGATTGTACCCCGGCCTTTCTTCTTAATATTTTTCATTTCTCGCTTCTCCCCTCTGCTTATTGGACAGTCTTCGCGATTGTGAAGTCACGAAAAAAAGCAACTTTGCCCAGCGTTCAATGCTAGACAAAGTTGCTTTTTTATTTTGTTTTTGAAAAGTCTTTCTTTGAAAGATAGACAGCAGTAAGGATGCCTACTAAGACAGCTAACCCAAAGACTAGAATCGTTCCTATCGTGTTATCCTTCCCAGGCAGTCCGCCAGTGTTGATCCCCCAAAGTCCAGCAATCAATGATGGCACTGCAACCACTAATGCTGCTGAATCTAAATATTTCATCAAATGGTTCAAATTATTGTCCATCATATCCGAGAATAGACCACCGATAGTTTCCAATAAATCGCGATAGATCGTGACAAGCTTGTTGGCAAATTTCTGTCGCAGTTTAATGTCGTAAACTAACGATTCATTATCTAATTTGTCTAAAAACTCTTTTCGTTCCATCAAGTGATTCACTGTAAGATTCTGATCTTTCAATGTGTGATCCAAATAAACCATATCTCGTTCTGTGTCTGCCAGATTAAATAGTTCATTATTTTCGGTTGTTTTACGGGCAGCCGCATCCAATTGGTCGATTTGCTTTTTAATCTCTTTCAACCCATTGATATAGTGGGTATAGATCATTAATGTGGCAAAAGCAATGATATCCTCAAAATGTCGAAGCTCACTTCCATGTTTCTCGATCAATCGCTCAACGAGATTCGATTCTCTAGAGACATAGGTGATCATCAATCCTTTAGAAAGAATAAATGTGACAGGTTCAAGGCGTTTTTCAATGCGTTCTTGATGATTTGAAGAAAGATCGATCAATGTATAAAGAAACGGATTGTTTAACTTAGTGTCTCGTAAATGTTCTAATCGAGAAACTTCCTCTGGTTCATCGGAGCCAATAAAAATATCTTCCGGTAAATCAAAAAGTGTCAGCAGCTCTTTTTTTTCTTCTTCATTTCCATGTTTGACTACCAACCAATTATAGTCTTCTTCGGATGATTCTCTGATTTGGTTCTTTTCGATTTTATAGTACGAATACATTTTGCCTCTCTCCTTTAACTCCTTCACTTCTCTTCAACTATCTAATGGCGACTGCTTTTTGTCAAGAAAAAGCGCTATTTCAACGGTTTTTATTAATACGGAAATAAAGCAAGCGTTTGATTAGACCATTCTAAATAAACGTGAGAGAATATTTTTGGGCCCAATAAAAATCATTTTAGAGGAGGACAACTATGTTTCTACATCAGAAAGAACTACAGTTCGAAGCAAAACCAGACAAACCAAATCCATTAATTGCGAAGTATCTTCAAGAATTGATCGGTGGCCAGTATGGCGAAATGAGTGTAGCAATGCAGTATCTCTTCCAAGGTTGGAGCTGCCGTGGAGAAGAAAAGTACAAAGATATGTTGATGGACATTGCGACAGAAGAAATTGGACACGTTGAAATGCTTGCTACAATGGTTGCTCGTTTATTAGAAGGTGCACCGGTAGAAGATCAAGAAGCCGCAATGAAAAAAGACCCAGCAATTGGCGCAATTATCTCTGGAATGAATCCACAACATGCGATCGTTGCTGGCTTAGGACCACGTCCAGCTGACAGTGTCGGTAATCCATGGAGTGGCGCTTACATCATTGCCAGCGGTAATTTACTGGCAGACTTCCGTGCCAATTTAAATGCAGAATCACAAGGACGATTACAAGTCGCTCGAATCTATGAAATGATTGATGACCGTGGAGTTAAAGACCTCTTATCCGTGCTATTAGCTCGGGACAGCTATCACCAAAACCTTTGGGCACAAGCTGTCAAAGAACTTGAAGAAAAAGAGGGTACAATCTTAGTACCGAGCACTTTCCCTCGTAATGAAGAACGGTTAGACATCGCCTATGACTTTTACAATTTCTCTGAAGGAGATCAAAGTAAAGAAGGCTCTTGGGCAAAAGGAAAAGCACTTGATGGCGAAGGTGAATACCAATGGCTTTCTACACCTAAAGTTGAAGGCAAAGCGCCAAAACTAGATCCTGTCACACCAAAAATGTATGGCACGCCACCTGAAAAATAAATTGATCGAAACGAATAAAAAGAGCAATGATTCCATTCACAAGAAATCATTGCTCTTTTCTTGTCTTATTGAGCAAGTTGGTTACCTTAAAGCTAAAAAAGCGTTAGAGTAGAATGTATAAGAAAAAGGAGGAATCATTATATGAAAGCACCTTTACTTACACTAAATGACGGCAATATGCGCCCAGCCGTGGGCATCGGTACCTATCAAATTCGCGGTGGCGAAGGCTTAAGCCAGTTGCAAGCAGCGATTGCAGATGGCTATCGTTTGATTGATTCGTCAACGAACTATGACAATGAAGGAATCGTCGGTAAAGCGATTCGCCGATCCGGTGTCCCTCGTTCTGAGTTTTATATCACCTCAAAATTACCAGGAAAATATCATGGATATGATGATGCACTGACCAGTATTCAAGAATCGCTGGCGCGCATGGGATTAGATTACTTTGACGCCTTTTTGATCCACTGGCCACTGCCTAAACGCGGCAAGTACATTGAAGCGTGGCAGGCGTTAGTGACTGCGCAAAAATTAGGTTTGATTCGTTCTATTGGTGTATCTAACTTTGAACCTGAACATTTAGATGCCATTATTGAGGCAACTGGTGTCACACCAGCCATCAATCAAATCGAGATCCATCCTTACTGGGTCCAAGAACAAATGGTAGCAGAAAACAGAAAACGTGGGATCATTTCTGAAGCATGGAGTCCATTAGGCCGCGGCAGCGCGGCGCTCAAAGAATCCATCATCACTGATCTAGCAAATAAATATCAAAAATCTGCGGGTCAAGTCATCTTACGCTGGCACGTCGATCGCGGGATTCTACCACTACCAAAATCCCGAAACCTGAGCCATCAGCGAGAAAACTTAGCTATTTTTGACTTTGAACTGACTGAAGAAGAAATCAATGCAATCAATCGCTTGAACAAAGAAGATGGACGTATTGAAGGTCAAGATCCGAATGAATATGAAGAATTTGAGTAAAGTGAGACAGCACAAAGCTCATGAGGGATTTCATAGGCTCACATCAATTATAGGAATTGGAATGGTCACAAAAAAAGAACTGCGAGATGACTTGCCCCAATTGAATTCCTTAGATCTACTAGCAGCAAGGCTCTACTGGAGTCTTGCTGCTATTTTATGAGAAGTAAAAACTTCTGACACGATCAGTTTTCATTTGGATTATGCTTTTCTCACAGTTCTTTTTCTGAGTTAAAACTTCTGTACAATCATCGTTACAACTGATAATGAATGGCTTCTTTGTATTGTTCAAACAATGATTGGTTCAATTCATCGCCGCCATCCATATTTGCGGAATAAAAGATGGGCGGATAATCGATTCCTGCTTGTTTCAATTGTTGGCAAACTTCGACGATAATGGTATTAAGGATCGTAGCGCCAATCACCGTTGAAGTAGGCCCCACTTTTTGATCCATCCCCTTAATCTGACAACCTGCATCACCAATTTCCCCATGATTATCGATTACAAGATCAGCGACTTCAAACAGACGAAGGCCCGAAGAATGGCGGCTAGTGACTGATTGCGAATACGTTTTGTTTGTTAAAGCGATAATTTTGACGCCTTTTTCTTTTGCCGCTAGTGCTAAATCGATTATGACGGGATTACGACCTGAAACTGAGTGTAAAATCAGCACGTCTCCTTCTTTGAACGGCTGGATTTCCGCTAATGCGGTGCCGTAGCCTTCTAGTCGTTCCATTTTGCTAGTAAAGGTGATGGGACTGCGATCCAACATCAGTTCTCGTCCAAAGATCGCATTGATCGTCATCATCCCTCCCGCGCGATAGTACATTTCTTCTGCCAAGATCCCCGCATGACTAGCCCCAAAAATATAAATCGAATGTTTCTCTAGATTTGCTGTAGTCAAGAGACGAATTGCCTCATCGATTGCATGCTGTTCCTTTTTTTCAACGGTTTCTAGTAATGCATGAATTTTATCAACATATTGATACATATTAAATTCCCCCAAATAGACTGCCGAGACCACGACCAATGATTCCCCAAAGTGATAAGTCATTGCCACCAAAGATCAGAATCCAGTTTTGAATCGTTGTGCTGAATAGAACGGCAGATACACCAACTAACAAGACCATCACAAATGATGCGGCAATGGTACCAATGACTGCGCCACGCAAGCCGCCTTGTCCTTCTCCAATAACTGCTGCGCCGCCACATTCAAAGAAACTGGTGATAACTAATGGTACGATCAAGATTCCAAAAACATTCGTCGTATTGACAATGATCACAAGGATCGTTGAGGTGATCATAGCTACGATAAAGCCAATAATCACGGCATTCGGACGATAATTGAATAGGATCGGTACATCAAAAGCTGGTTTGGCTCCAGGGACGACTTTTTCGGCAATCCCTTGGAAAGCTGGAATAATTTGGTTGATCAATAGGCGGACCCCATAAAGCATGATCAAGAGTCCTGCGCCAAAGTTCAAGCCTGCTTGAACAGCAAACATGACCAGATTCCCACCTTCTGGGACAAGAACTGGTGCGATAATTCCTACAACAATATTCATCAAAAACATCACCAAGGCACCTGTAATGGAAATCTCACGGAAAAAGGACAAGTTTTCTGGCACTTTTAAATCTTCTGTCGATTTTTCTTTGTTTCCTACTCGTTTTGCCACGAAGCCGGACACCATCGATAAGATCCCTGTAGGATGTCCAATCAAGAACGAATCATCGCCAGTGGCATCCCAAACATATTTCCGCATGATCCAAGGCATAAATGACCAATAACAAGCAGATAAAACAGCTCCTAAAATCAATAATGGAATCCCCGACATTCCACCTTCAACCCCACCAGCAACGATCACAAATGGGAACCACCATAACATATGACCCGTCAAGAAAATCGTCTTAACTGGTGTAAAACGAGCAATCAATAAGTGCAAGATCAATCCAAAAAACATGGCTAACCCAACAGTTCCCCCGTATTCTGCTGTGAAGGTCACATCAGAAAGACCATCGGCTACTTGAACCCCCAACTGTGTCTGAACCGCTGTGTTGATTGGTGCGATCGTTCCCGTCAGCATATTGACCCCTGCGGTCAATGCTACCATCCCAAAGGCTGCTGTCAACGAGCCTTTCACCACTTCGGCAAAAGGTTTTCGTTGCACGATCAACCCGATCATTGCAATCAGTCCGAGCAATACTGGCGGATTCTTTAAAATATGATCTGTGACAAAACTCATGATTATCCCTCTCTTTCAGCTAAAAACTTTTCCATTTGCATTTTGACTTCAGCGACATCCATATATTTTTTGATGGGATAGACAGGTGCTTTGACGGAAGCTTGCAAATCATTCAATAATTCGTGGCTTGTAAAATAAACATCTGCAGGAGTTGCTTTTGCAGTAGACAAATCCGTATTCTCAGCAGTCGCCTTCAGCCCCAGCTCCTTAATCACCTTATCGATCGTCATCTTTAACACCATTGAACTTCCAACACCAAATCCACACACAGCTAAAATTTTCATCTTCTTTTCCTCCTATTGGAATAATTGGCAAATCTGTTCTTTGTCACCATTCAAAATAAGTTGATACTTTTCCTGATCCATAAACACTTCCATGATTTCCTGTAAACTTTCCAAATGACTTTGATTGTCTTTTGCAGCTAAAACAAGGAAAATACGGACCGGCTTGCCAGCTAAATCGATTTCGTTTTTAGTCACTAGCAAACTCATCCCTTGATGAAAGACACCTTCCCCCGGACGAGCATGCATCAATGCAAAGTAATCAGCCAATACCATATACGGGCCGTTCTCCTCAACGCTATGGATCATATTAGCGACATATTGTTGATCGATGGCTTTTTCATTTAATAGCGGCTGACTCGCCAATTGAACTGCTTCTTGCCAAGTGAGGATTTGATTCGTGGTCTCGATATGATCCTCAGGCAGTAATTTTTTTAAATTGATCATGATTTTACCTCCAACATTTTTGAAATGAACCATTCTTTGTCTTCGATCCCTTGCATGATCAACTTCATGACAGGTTCTACTTCTTGGGCCTCATCTTCTCGTATCATTAGTAACACGATGATATCGACTTTTTGGTTGCTCCAATCAACAGGACGATCCAAAATCAATACAGAAAAGGTCGTTTTTGAAACAAACTCAGGATTGCCATGAGGTATGGCAAAACCGTTATCTAAATAGGTCGACTGCAATGCTTCTCGTTCTAAGACGGAACGCTGAAAGTCCGTACGCTGATTTTCCGACGAAAAGTCATTTTGACTGATCAGAAAATCCAGTGCTTGTTCTTTGGTCTCAAATCGTTCAAAATAAATCTTCGGTGCAATCAACATCCGTGTATCTTGCAGGATTTTCACCTTATCCGCAATCGGTTCATTATCAATAATCAAATCGATATAGTGATTCATGATCCGCTTCATGTCTCGATTGGTCACCATCGGCGAGATGCGGACGACTGGTTTGGAAACATCAGGTAAATCGATCGTGGAAATAATGAAATCGATGGCAGAAATATCCATCTCTTTGAGCTTAGCGACAGAAGCGGTTTCAATACTATCGACATTAGGCAATATTCGACGAATCTTGGCAGAAATAAATGAACTGGTGCCAACACCGTTCGGACAAACAAAGACGATTTTATTCAATTGCCGCATCCGTTCTACTGCAGCTTGAAAGTGAATCGAAACAAACCCGATTTCATCCTCAGATATTCCAATATGGTAGGCCTTTAGAAAGTCGTTCAAAGAGAACCAAACGACCCCATACAACGCCGGATAATGCTGTTTGATCTCATCTAGCAATGGATTGACTACAGTAGTTTGGGCCTCAATGCGTAAAAACAGCTGGTACAAATGAATCGTCAAATCTTCTTCTAAGCGACTATCCTGTGTCAAATCGATCTGGATGCCTTCACTGACTTTCTGAATCAGATTTCTGACTTTCCCTCGAAAAGAGAACGGAATCGATTCGTTCTTCATAAAAAAACGTAAGCCACTACCTACAATGAGATAGGTTAGGTACTGAACTTCTTTCGATGAAAAATGGTAGATTTCTTGTTCTTCAATTTCTTTCAACAATTCATAAATCAACGGATACTTGTCAAATTCCAAAAACAATTTTCCAAATTGGCGCTTCTCTTCTATATCCAGCTGATTTGCCTGATTCGAGCGCTCGACAATCAGCAAGATCGAAACAACGATGCTTTGGATGTAGCTTTCTGGGATCTCCATTTGCTTTTCGGTGATCGAATGGCGAAAAGCCGCATTTATCTTTTCAAATAATGACACATTTGTCAGAACAGAAAGGTTCTCCCCATGCTCCATAGTAAGGAGAATGAATCGCTTCAACATTCGTTGGATTTGTGACTCGCTTCCTTGAAAATAAGTGCCTGAATTATCAAAACGCAACAGTAAATTTTCTTTGACAAACAGTGTTTTTAGATAAGCGATATCTTTGGCGATACTGCTCCTAGAAACATAATACTCATCAGAAAGTTGCTGGTAACTCAAGTGCTCCCCATTGATCAGCCGCTTAAAAATTTGCATGCGTCGGTCTTCGATCAAAGAATAATTGTTTTTCATTTGCTCACCCTCTACCTTTATTCTAGTGATACCTTAACAAATATGAAGACCAATTGTTAGATTAAAAAATGATTAAAAGGTGTGCACACCCTTTCCCTTGATAGCAATATCGGTCGTTTGTTCCGCAAAATCGCTTCAAGCAAGCCAAACTTTTCTCATCTTCCTCGTTTTCTCTTATAATAAATGTAAACAGTCAAATGAGGAGGAAACAAAATGAAATGGCGTGGGGGTAGACAAAGTTCCAATGTGGAAGACCGCTCTGGTCGTTCCGCAGGTTCAGGAGGAAAAATAATGGCCGGCGGTGGTATCGGTACGATTGTTATCGCAGTCCTCTTTTTTCTATTCAGTGGGGGTGATTTAAACTCCGTCACAGATATTTTGGGAGGCGGACAAGCCGCTAATTATCAAACAGAAAATGTGGCTTCAGACGAGTATACAGAGGAAAAAGAATTCTCCGCTGTCGTCTTCGGCCATTTGGAAGATTATTGGAATGGTGTTTTTGAAGCAGAACAGACTACGTATCAAGATCCTAAACTGGTTTTATTTACAGGAAGTGTTCAATCGGCTTGTGGGAATGCAACTTCTCAAGTTGGTCCCTTTTATTGCCCTGCCGATCAAAATGTTTATCTGGATCTCAGCTTTGCAACAGAACTTTCTCAAAAGTATGGGGCCAGCGGAGATTTTGCCATGGCCTATGTCATTGCTCATGAAGTTGGTCATCACGTACAAAACGAACTTGGTATTACACAGCAACTCGATAAGATCCGCCAACAGGTTTCTGAAAAAGAATACAATCAATATAGTGTTCGTTTGGAACTACAAGCGGATTATTTAGCCGGTACATTTGCCAAGTATCTACAAGGAAAAACTTATAACGGCCAACCGATTTTAGAAGCTGGTGATATCGAAGAGGCTATCACAGCTGCTAATGCCATTGGTGATGATACGTTACAAAAGGAATACCAAGGATATGTCGTACCAGATAGTTTTACTCATGGGACTTCAAAACAACGAGTTGAATGGTTCAACCGGGGGTTCAAATATGGTGATTTGGAGCATGGAGACACCTTCAATGAAAAAAACCTTGATTTGGTCTACGTATCGTAACAAAAACGTTCCTTTTTGGTCACTCTTTTTTCACATTTGGGCGGTATAGTTTATTCATACCAACAAACCCTAACTTTTTCATTTTACTCCTTGCCTGCCAGTCCCCGCTGGCAGGCCCTTTTTTATCATGGTGCTATTTTAGTTTTTTTTAACCTTTGGCCTGTTTTTTTCTTTAAAACGCTAAGGGTTGATCACAATTTTTTCATATTTTCCGGTTACTATATAAATAACCCAACAAACAACCCAACTTTTTCATTTTTTACTCCTTGTCTGTCAGTCCCCGCTGACAGACTTATTTTTTTCTTGCCAAAATTCTCAAAATGCGCTAAGGTTATTTATGCGCGGAAGTGGCGGAATGGCAGACGCGCACGCTTCAGGCGCGTGTGAGTATATCTCGTGTGGGTTCAACTCCCATCTTCCGCATTTTGAGCAGGTCATCTTGGATGATCTGCTCTTTTTTATGTGTTTCTTTTGTCTAAATAAAGAAAAAAGCTTAAGCTAGAAGTATATCAATTGGAAAAAGACAGGAGGAAATCCAATGAAAGAAGTACCAACAGCGAAAATCAAATTAACTGAGGTCAAAGAACTCTTTGATGCTGGTTATGAAATCTTAGGAGAATTACGGTCTGAGGTGAATGCCCCAGTCGTTAGAGCTAAATTTCTGAATCAAGAAGTGATTGCCATTTATGGAAAAGAAGCAGCAAAAATTTTTTATGATCCACGAAACTTTAAACGTGAAGGAGCAATGCCCAAACTCGTCCGTTCAACCTTGTTAGGGGAAGAGGGGGTTCAAACTTTAGACGGGGAACAACATCACCATCGGAAAAACTACTTTATGGACTTGATGACACCTGAGAGAATGACCGATTACCATGATTTGTTGGAACGAAACCTTTCTCATGAACTGAATAAACAATCCGGTACCTTTGAGCTTTTTTCACTCACAAAAAATGTTCTATTCAAAACGATTTGTGAATGGTCAGGAATCAATCTAGCACCACTGTCTCAATCAGAGATCAGTGAGTTAGCTGATTATCAAGTTGCTATGTTCAGCGGGACTGTCACCTCCCCTGTCGCCCATTTAAGAGGCGTCGAAGATCGTAAAAAATCTGAGAAATGGGCTCAAGGATTGATTGAAGAAGCTCGTCAACATCCTGTTGCTGGCAAAGAATCATTAGCACTTTATACTTTCGCTACTGCCACTGATCTTGAAGGTAATTTACTGCCGATCGAAGTTGCAGCCGTCGATCTGTTAAATATCATCCGCCCTACGGTTGCTTTAACCGTTTGGATCGCTTTGATGGGACATGCCCTTTTTAGTACAACGACCATCTACCAAGCACTTAAACAAAACTTTTGGGAGTTACAGGATTCATTTATTCAAGAATTACGCCGCTTTTATCCTTTCTTTCCAATGATGCCTGCCATTAGCTTGCAAGATGTTGTCGTCGATGGTTATCTGATCCCTAAGGACAGCTGGGTCGTCCAAGATATTTATGGTACGAATCATGATCCGAGAACCTTTGATCAGCCAGATGACTTCAAAGTGGATCGCTTTGTCGGACGTACACAAGCCATTTCCTATGAGGAAGAATATGAAATGATCGCACAAGGAGGCGGTGATTTCCGCAAAATGCACCGCTGTGCTGGTGAATGGATCACTTTGCATACGTTGCGCGTGTTCAGTGATTTACTGGTCAACCACTATCAGTTTGAAGTTCCTGAACAAGATTGGAAGATTCCAATGAATCACTTTCCAACCTATCCAGAAAGTAAAGTTCTCTTATTTAAAGAAGCTGCAATGACCACAGAAAATGAGTAACTACTGATCGTTGTTATTAAGTGCAGCTCACAAAAACGCAGCCCAAGCAAGCTTAGGGCTGCGTTTTTTGCTTACTTCTCTACAGATGCCGTACGGAAATAAAAATAGGCACCGTATGCGGGAAATTGGATATCTTTGATCGTTGACCTGATCAAATAATTTGATGCACTCTGATATAGAGGAACTTGAGCTGCATCTTCTGCTAACAGAATTGATTCTGCTGATTTGTAATCTTCAAATACTTTATCTGGATCATTGGCATCCACGGTACGTGCGTTTTCTGTCAATGCCGTATAGTCCTCGTTGACATATCCACCGTAATTGTAAGAAGAACCTTTTTTATATAAATTGAAATAAGATTCCAAGTCACTGCTGCCAGCAATCCAACCAGAAATCGACAACTCATATTGACCATCTGCTCGTGATTGATTCAAATTCGTTCGTGGTTGTTTATTGATTGTAATCGTCAAACCAGGCAAATGATCTTGAAGCTGATTTTGCAGATATTCACCGATTTTTTGTCCGTGATCATCATCTGTTACCAATAAAGTCAGTTCAATTTTGTCACCGATAGCTGATTGTGCTTGGCTCCATTCTGCTTGTGCTTTGTTACTATCGTATTCATTGTAGTCCCCGCTATAAGTGCGAAAATCTTCATTGGTATTCGGATTGGCATAAAGCCCACTGGGAATAAGGCCATTCAATACGCTTGCTCCATCGTTCAACACATCATTCACGAGACTCTCTTTGTCAATCGCCAAAGCGATGGCTTTACGAAGGTGGACATTTGCCAATGGTTTATTTGCCTGTTTATTAAAATCTAAAAAATAGTTGGCAATATCCTTTTGAGTGACTAAGGAGTCATTATTTTGGTACTGTTGCACATAGAGTCCGCTGATTTTTTGCAGATCCAACTCCCCGCTTTCAAACAACTGGATTCCAGTATTCTCCTCTTTGATCGTGGAACCTTTGATTTTATCCAACTTAACTACCGCTTGATCGTAATACTCAGGATTTTTGGCAAGCGTCCATTCTGCACCGGTCTGTTGCCAGTCTTTCAGAATGAAAGGTCCCGTATAGAGCAAGTCTTCACTTGTTTTCCCATATGCCGTCCCTTTTTCTTCAACATAAGACTGTCTTTGAGGCGCTAACCAGCCAATCGACACCACCGATAAAAAAGAAGGTTGCGGCTGTTCCAAATGGACGACAAAGGTCTTTTCATCCGGTGTTTCTAAGCCAATCGTCGCAATGTCTGCTTTCCCTTCGCGAATATCTTGACTGTTGACGACATTGTCTAAAAGATACGCATTTGGCCCCATGGTTTTAGGATCGACCAGTTTCTTCCAAGCATAAGCAAAATCTGCTGCTTGCACTTGCTGCCCATCACTCCATTTGGCTTCTTCCTTTAGTTTAAAGGTATATGTCTTGCCATCTTCACTGATGACTGCTTCCTCCGCCAAACCGGGAACTGGCTGACTCTTTTCATCAAAACGATACAACCCTTCAAAAAGATGCTGGATAACGGTAAACGTAACTTTATCCGTTGTTTGCGTCGTATCTAATGTTGTCAACTCTGCCGGTAAGCTGACTGAAATCTCTTGAACTTCTGGATCTGTCTCCTTTGCGGACGATCCAGTCGTGCTACATCCTGCTAACAAAAAACTTAAAATCCCTACAACAACCAAACCCTTTTTCATTTACTCTCCTCTTTCCTTTTCACTTGCAAGTTGCAAGCTTGATTAAATAAAAAAATCCTCGTCCCTTTGCTGATCATCATTGATCAACAAAGGGACGAAGACTTCGTGTTACCACCCTTTTTCGTGTCATTTTTACAAATAACACCTCATCAGTACGTATGCATACTCGGCAGGATAACGGCTGCGTTCCGTCTAACCAGCGTAAACCAGTTAAAAGACTCTGAGCTCATCTTCACTTAGCGTTCTGTCCCCTTTCTCACCAACCCGGGTTCTCTTTAAACAGTCATCAAAGCTACTCTTCTCATCGATGTCCTATATTCTACTGAATTGATAAAAGTATACTATTCCTCGTTTTTCAAGTCAAACAGTTTTTAGAATTTTCAATCTTTTCAATAATGGCTTCAAGACTTTTTGGAGGGCAAATACTTGCCAGCTTAGTGTTTTTTTTCTAGGATAAAGAAAAGAAACCTTGCTCGAAAGGATGAAATCAATGAAACTTGCTGAAGCATTATTACTACGAAGAGATCTTGAATCCAAACTCACTCTGTTACGAGAAGAGATTGCCAGTAGTGCCGTGATCCAAGAAGGCGATACGTTAGACCGCAGCATCGACGACTTACTGCTGGATTATGAAACAACAAACCAAGAATTTGCCCAGTTGGTCATTGCAATCAATCAGCGAAATGCGGTCGCCAAAATCGGTGGACAAGAAACGATTGCTGCTGCATTAGAGAAACGGGAAGCTTTAAGGCGTTCGCATGCGATGCTAACGGCAACATTGGAAGCAGCCAAGGTTGCTCCACGGATGGGACGTAATGAGATTCGTATGATCCGAACGATCGATACCAAGCAAATCACCGACCGTTTGAATCAAACCGCAAAAGCCTTACGTGAATTAGACGGGCAGATTCAACAAACAAATTGGCTTGTTGATTTATAAAACAGCTGGGTGGGAGTCAAAAGCGAGCACAAAGCAGGTACAGGCTTATATGTACACCAATGGGGTCTGGCAGGGACCAGTTTAATGACTGCTGTTCAGTTACAAGCGTACAACTTATATTTTTCAATTAACGACCACGTGCTGGTTTGACAAGGTGGGTGCCTCTGTTTATCTTTTGTTACGCAAAAGGTAAACAGAGGTTTTTTGTTCAACAAGACCTCTTTCAAAAGAAAAAGACCCCCTGATCCGTTTCCAACATAGGAAACCAGATCAAGGAATCTTTGTTCGTTTAGCTAGTTACTTTCTTTTCTGTCTGCGATATACCACTACTACAATGCCTACTAGTAACAAGCCTACTAACATCCAGCTGACTTGATACGTTTCACCGGTTTTTGGCAGTTCGTTTTTCTTCGTCGGTGTTTTTGTATTCTGATTTTTTGCTGGATCAGTAGCTTTTTCTGGCGTGTAGCGGTTATTAAAGGTTGGCTCGCTACCATAATCTGCTTTCGCTTCCAATGTTCCGTTTTGATCTTCGACATTTACGGTCACTGGAATCTCTGCGTCATCATAAGTGATTGTACTGTCTTGTCCGGCTTTTTCACGGATCGTGTAATTGTAGTCACCAGCCTCTTCGTATGGAATCGCATCGAAGTAAACTTTCCCTGTGCCGTCGTTGGTTTGACTTTGAATCACTTGTCCCTCTTGATCGACTAATTCAAAAGTGAACTCCCCTGCGACTAGTGAACGGCCAGTCAAGACTTTCTCAGCTTCCAGCACTACACTGCCAGCTTTTGGTGTGTAAGTGTTCGTGAAGACGGCGTTGCCTTCATAAGTCGCTGTTGCTTCCAATTGTCCTTCATTGTCTTTCACACTTACAGTCACTGGCACTTCCGTATCATCATAAGTGACTGTGTCATCTTGACCCGCTTTTTCACGGATCGTGTAATTGTAGTCACCAGCCTCTTCGTATGGAATCGCATCGAAGTAAACTTTCCCTGTGCCGTC